>SXGQ01133968.1_pt1 | contig 31247 bp, 20 predicted proteins | sample 3178371 | NCBI WGS metagenome assembly SXGQ01 (sample SAMN11356859, study PRJNA531348) | freshwater metagenome | isolation source: freshwater sample F1-20 | place: China: Fuxian Lake, Yuxi | collected 2017-12-25
AAAGACATGATCGGCAAAAACGGAGTGGACGCCAAGGCCCGGCAGTTCCTGCGCGACCAGATCCGCGATGGGCGCAGCCTCATCCGCTCCATCTCCCTCCGCCAGGAAACCATCCTCGCCATCGCCCACAAACTCATCGAACACCAACCGATGTTCCTCAAAAAAGGCGCGCGACACCTCCGCCCGCTCACCATGAACGACATCGCCGACGAGCTCAACCTACACGCCACCACCGTCTCCCGCGCCGTCGCCGGAAAATACGTCCTCACCCCACACGGACTCATGGAAATGCGCGCCTTCTTCGCCACCGGATACCAAACCAGCGATGGCGAGGAAGTCTCAAACGCCGGCGTCCGCGAAGCCATCCAACAACTCGTCTCCCAGGAAAACCCCGCCAAACCCCTCTCCGACGACGCCATCGCCAAAGCACTCGACTCCCAAGGCATCAAAGTCGCCCGACGCACCGTCGCCAAATACCGCGAACAACTCAACATTCTCCCCTCCCACCTCCGTAAATCATTCTGATTCAAACGGAAATATCAAACAATCACCGACCCAGCCCGCGCAACCATCACTTTATCAAAGTATTCGATTCAATCATTTGTTTGACAACCCGCAAGCTCTCGCAGAAATCAAGCGCATGCACCAAACAAACGTTCAAATGAGCGAGCCTAAGCTCCGCCTGATCGAAGCCGCTGAAACCCTCTTCGCCGATCGTGGATTCGACACCGTCTCCGTCCGCGACATCACCAAACTCGCCAAAGCCAACGTCGCCTCCATCAACTACCACTTCGGCTCCCGCGACGGACTCCTCGCCGTCGTCCTCACCCGCTATATCGCCCCCGTCAACGAGGAACGCCTCCTCCGCCTCGACCAAGCCGAGAAAACCCACGGCAACAAGCCCGTCCCTCTCGAAGTCATCGTCGACGCCTTCGCCCGCCCCCTCGTCACCCAGGTCCGCAAATCCGAACTTTCCGAGCGCCTCTTCTACAAACTCCTCGGCCGCTCCTTCGCCCAACAAGACGAAACCCTCCCGCACGAACTCGAAACCCAGTTCCGCGTCATCATCAGCCGCTTCATCCGCGCCCTCGCCAAAACCCTCCCCGGCGTCCCCTCCGAGGAACTCATCTGGCGACTCCACTTCGTCGCCGGCGCCATGGTCCACATGCTCACCCACGGCGATTGCATCCAGCACCTCACCCAGGGCTCCTCCGGCACCCCCACCATGGACACCACCATCTCCCGCTTCATCCGCTTCTCCGCCGCCGGCCTCCGCGAAGGACTCGAAGCCCCTCCCCAGGAAACCAAAGGCCCCCAAGGCCTCCTGTTTGATTTCTGAAAAATCCGGACGAAACACCCCGCGTCACACGCATTCCATGCATCCCATGCGTCCATCCCTACTCGCACCCACCCTCACCTCCGGTGCGTGCCTACTCCTCATCGGCTGCCAAGCCCTCTCCCCACCCTCCCGCCTCGGCGATGCAGGCGTCCCCGCTCCAAACTCCTGGGCTGCCACCCGCGAAGCCAAATCCGGCGTCGACCAACGCTGGATCAGCAAAACCGGCGGAGCCCCGCTCACCTCCCTCATCTCGGAGGCCCTCAACGCCAACCCCGACCTCAAAGCCTCCGCCGCCCGCGTCGAAAAAGCCGCCGCAGAAGCCAAAATCGCCGGCGCAGGCCGCTTCCCGGAACTCGGCCTCGGCGGCCTCTCCAACCGCCAAAAACAATCCTTCATCGGCTTCCCCGGCATCGGCGGACCCATCAGCACCATCAACAACTCCTTCGGCGTCTCCCTCGATGCCGCATGGGAAATCGACGTCTGGGGCCGCCTCCGAGCCGGCCAGGAAGCCGCCATCGCCGATGCCGAAGGTCGCCAACTCGACCTCCAGGCCGCACGCGTCTCCCTCGCCGCCCAAGTCACCAAAGCATGGCTCGCCCTCGCCGAAGCCAATGAACAAGTCACCCTCGCCGAAGCCGGACTCACCGCCCGCCAACAACTCGCCAACGCCGTCCGCGAACGCTTCGAGCGCGCCATCGCCGAAGACGGAGGCTCCGCCGCCCAAGTCCGCCTCACCGAAGCCGAAGTCGCTTCCGGCGAAGCCACCCTCGCCCAACGCAAACAGGAAAAAGACCGCGCCATCCGCCAACTCGAACTCCTGCTAGGCCGCTACCCCTCCGGAAAGTCCATCGCCGCCGCCAAACTCCCACCCCTCCCCCCCACCCCTCCCTCAGGACTCCCCTCGGAACTCCTCCTCCGCCGCCCGGACATCCGCTCCGCCGAACGCGAACTCGCCGCCTCAGGCCGCCGCACCCTCTCCGCAAAACTCGCACGCTTCCCCAGCCTCCGCCTCACCGGCAGCTTCGGCACCACCGCCGACTCCCTCTCGGACCTCACCAACAGCAACCTCGCCGTCTGGGCCATCGGCGGCTCCCTCACCCAACCCGTCTTCCAAGGCGGACGCATCTCCGCCGAAATCGACCGCGCCTCCGCCACCGAAAAGGAATCCGCCGCCAAACTCCAACGCACCGTCCTCGACGCCTTCGGCGAAGTCGAACAAGCCCTCGCCGCCGAAACCTTCCTCCGCGAACGCGAACAAGCCGCAACCCGCGCAACCGCCCTCGCCGCCGAAGCCGCAACCCGCTCCGACGAGGAATTCTCCGCCGGAACCGGCGATGTCCTCACCCTCATCGACGCCCGCGAACAGGAAATCAACACCGCCAGCCAGCTCGCCGCCATCCGCCGCCTCCGCCTCGACAACCGCATCGACCTCCACCTCGCCCTCGGTGGCGACTTCTCCCTATGACACCCTCATCCAACGACCACGAAATCGAGCGCAAGATCGAAGTCCGCGCCGTCTTCACTTTCCTGCTCGTACTCGCCATCCTCACCATCGCCATCATCGGCGCCATCTTCATGATCGTGAACAAACGAGTCGCCAAACAGGAGGAAAAGGAGCGCCCCGTCCCCGGTGTCGAAATCATGATCGTCGAAATCGGCGACCACCCCGTCAAAATCACCACCCAAGGCGTCATCGAAAGCCGCCGCGAAGCCACCCTCACCGCCGAAGTCTCCGGCCGCGTGTTAGGCATCTCCCCCAACCTCAAACGCGGCGGCATCGTCAAACAAGGCGAACGCCTCGCCTGGCTCGACAACGCCGACTACCAGTCCGCCCTCGCCTCCGCCCAATCCACCCTCGCCGATGCCGAACTCGCCCTCGCCCAGGAACAAGCCCGTGTCGAACAAGCCCGCCTCGATTGGGAAAAACTCGGCCGCGGCGCATCCGGAAATCCCCTCGTCCTCCGCGAACCACAACTCGCCGCCGCCCAGGCAAAAGCCGCATCCGCCCGCGCCGCCGTCGATCAGGCAAAACGAAACGTCGAACGCACCGAAATCACCGCACCCTTCGATGCCGGCATCCGCGAAGCCTCCATCGAAGTCGGCTCCGTCGCCGGCCCCGGCCAAACCATCACCCGCCTCTTCTCCAACAACGATCTCGAAATCCGCCTGCCTCTCACCCTTGAAGACTTCGGCTTCCTCCAGCGCGATCCCGCAGGCAAACTCACCGGCTCCATCCGCCTCTCCGCCACCATCGGCGGCAACCTCATCGAATGGCCCGCCGAACCCGTCCGCATCGATCAGGAAATCGACCGCGCCACCCTCTCCGCCCAACTCATCGCCAAAGTCCTCCCCAGCTCTAACAAAGACTTCCCGCTCCCACCCGTCGGACTCTTCGTCCAATGCGAAATCCAGGGCGCAACCCTAACCAACGTCGCCGAAATCCCCCGCCGCGCCATCCGCGAAGGCGGCCAGGTCCTCCTCGTCACCCCGCAAAACCAACTCGAATTCCGCGACCTCACCACCGTCCGCACCACCCGCACCACCGCCATCGTCCACGACGGCATCACCACTGGCGAACGCCTCTGCCTCACCCGCCTCAACAGCCCCGTCAACGGCATGCCCGTCCGCGTCAATGAAACGATCGATCCTCCCTCCATCAAAAAGCACTAACCCAAACACTCCTCCCAACGCACACCACCCATCCGGAAAAGCCCCCCTCCTTGCACCCTTCTCTCCACTTCCCTCAACCTTCGCGGCCTTCGCGCCTTTGCGGTGAATCATTGAACCACTCGCCACTCCTGCCATGAAAAACCTCATCAAGTGGTGCAGCCGGAACCACGTCGCCGGCAACTTCGCCATGCTCGCACTCTGCCTCGCCGGCTTCACGACATGGTTCACCCTCCGCAAGGAAATCTTCCCGGAAACCTCCATCGACGCCATCGCCGTCAGCATCCCCTTCCCCAACGCCACCCCCGAGGAAACCGAACGCGGCGTCTGCATCCCCGTCGAAGAAGCCATCGCGGACCTCCAAGGCATCAAACGCATCCGCTCCAGCGCCGCACAAAACGCCGGAACCGTCGTCGTCGAAGTCGAAACCGGATACAACGTCCGCAACGTCATGGACGACGTGAAATCCCGCGTCGATGCCATCGACACCTTCCCCGAAGAAGCCGAAAAACCCATCCTCGAGGAAATTCTCATCAAGGCCCCCGTCATGAGCCTCACTCTAACGGCGGACACCGACGAAACCACCCTCCGCAAACTCGCCGAAACCGTCCGCGACGAACTCCTCACCTACGAAGCCCCGCCTCCCGACTCCATCACCGGCTTCATCGCCAACGCCATCCGCGGCGCACCCACCATCTCCCAGGTCGAGATAGCAGGCACCCGCCCCTACGAAATCTCCGTCGAAGTCTCCGAAGCCCAGCTCCGCCGCCTCGGACTCTCACTCTCTAACATCGCCGACTCCATTCGCCGCAGCACCGTCGATCTCCCCGGCGGCTCCGTCCGCACCTCCCGCGGCGAAGTCATCCTCCGCGCCCTCGGCAAACGCTACGAAGCCTCACAACTCGCCGAAATCCCCGTCGCCACCGACCAGAACGGCGCCATCATCACCCTCGGCTCCATCGCCACCCTCGTCGATGGCTTCGAGGACATCGATCTATCAAGCCGCTTCGATCAGGAAGACGCCATCGTCGTCAACGTCTACCGCGTCGGCCAGGAAGACACCCTCGCCCTCGCCAAACTCGTCAAGGAATACGTCGCCAAATCATCCACCCGCTTCCCCGAAGGCGTCAAACTCTCCATCTGGAACGACCAAAGCCTCTACCTCCAGGGCCGCCTCGATCTCCTCCAACGCAATGCCCTAACAGGCCTCCTACTCGTTCTCGTCGTCCTCGCCCTCTTCCTCCGCCCCTCCCTCGCCTTCCTCGTCGCCCTCGGCATCCCCGTCTCCTTCGCCGGCGGAATCTGGCTGATGCCCATGCTCGGCGTCTCGATCAACATGATCTCCCTCTTCGCCTTCATCCTCGTCCTCGGCATCGTCGTCGATGATGCCATCGTCACCGGCGAAAACGTCTACACCCGCATCCAAAACGGCGAACACCCGCGCGTCGCCGCATGGAAAGGCACCGAAGAAGTCAGCGTCGTCGTCATCTTCGGCGTCCTCACCACCGTCGTCGCCTTCACCCCCATGCTCGGCCTCAGCGGCGTCAGCGGAAAAATCTGGCCCAACATCCCCCTCGTCGTCATCCCCACCCTCCTCGTCTCCCTCATCCAATCCAAGTTCATCCTCCCCGCCCACCTAGCCCTCCTCACCCCGCGCGATCGCACCAGGGATGTGAACATCATATTCCGCATCCAGCAACGCATCGCAGACAGCCTCGAAACCTTCATTCGCCGCATCTATCAGCCCTTCCTCGAAACCTGCCTCCGCTGGCGCTACGTCACCGCCGCCACCTTCATCGGTATCCTCATCTTCAGCGCATCCATCGTCATCAGCGGCTGGCTACCCTTCAAATTCTTCCCCGAAGTCGAAGGCGACATCCTCAGCGCCAAAGTCGAACTCGCACAAGGTGTCCCCTTCGAGGAAACCGAACGCGCCGTCCGCAAACTCGAAGCCGCGGCCCTTCAACTCGGCGAAAAATACCGCGACAACGACGGCAAAACCATCATCCGCCACCTCCTCGCCAGCGCAGGAACCCAACCCTTCCTCAACGGCTTCAGCCCCGGCGGACCACCCAAAGCCACCCACATCGGCGAGGTCACCCTCGAACTCACACCCGCCGCCAACCGCTCCACCTCCTCCGAAATCCTCGTCTCCGAATGGCGCAAACTCGCCGGCGACATCCCCGGCATCGTCGAACTCCGCATCCAGGCCGAAACCGCATCCAGCGGCGAAGCCATCGATGTCAACCTCACCGGAAACAACCTCGAACGCCTCGAACAAGCCACCGCCTGGGCCAAAGCCGAACTCGCCAAATTCCCCGGCGTCATCGACATCTCAGACTCCAACCGCGCCGGAAAAGATGAACTCCTCATCAAGGAACTCACCCCCGCAGGCCGCGCCCTCGGATTCCGGCTCCAGGACGTCGCCTCACAAATCCGCGACGCCTTCTACGGCAACGAAGTCCAACGCCTCCAACGCGGTCGCGACGAAGTCAAACTCATGGTCCGATACCCCGTCGCAGACCGCAGAACCCTCGAATCCCTCGAATCACTCAAACTCCGAACCCCCTCCGGCGACGAAGTCCCTCTCTCCCAAGTCGCCACCTTCGAACCCGGACGCGGCCCCGCCGTCATCGAACGCACCGACCGCCAACGCTCCATCAAAATCACCGCCGATGTCGAACCCGGCGTCAACGCCAACGAAGTCGTCGCAGGCTTCGTCGCCAACGTCCTCGAAAAAATCCCCGCCAAATTCCCCGGCGTCCGCCACGCCTTCGAAGGCGAACAAAAAGACCAGAACGACAGCGTCCGCGAAATCGGCATCGGTTTCCTCTTCGCACTCGTCATCATGTACATCCTCATCGCCATCCCCCTCCGCTCCTACTTCCAACCCATCATCATCATGTCCGTCATCCCCTTCGGACTCGTCGGAGCCATCTGGGGCCACGTCCTGTTAGGACTCAACCTCAGCATCATGTCCATGTGCGGCATCGTCGCCCTTGCCGGCGTCGTCGTGAACGACTCCCTCGTCATGGTCGACTACGTCAACCGCCACCGCAAGGAAGCCGGATCCATCCGTGCCGCCGCCGTCCAAGCCGGCGGCGCCCGCTTCCGCGCCATCCTCCTCACCTCCCTCACCACCTTCGTCGGCATCATGCCCATGGTCCTCGAAACCGACATGCAGGCCAAATTCCTCATCCCCATGGCCGTCGCCCTCGCCTTCGGCATCCTCTTCGCCACCATCATCACCCTCCTCCTCGTCCCCTGCGTCTACCTCATCCTCGAAGACCTCAGACCCGGAAAACCTCCCATCCCCATCTAACCCCCACACCAAACACCATCATCCCCCCAACCCTCCCGATTTCAGCATCTCAGCTTTTCAGTTTTTCAGCTTTTACCCCCTCCATCTCTTCCATCAACCGCCGCAAATCCTTCGCCAAACCGAAGATCACCAGAATATCATCCTCCTCAAACACCCGGTTCGGCATCGGAATCCCTAACACCTTGCTGATCGCAGGCCGGCTCGAACTCGACGCCTGCGCCGCACGCCCCTTCGCGATCGTCACCAGATTCAACTGATACCGCCCGCGCAAATTCGCCTCCTGCAACGTCAGCCCCACCATCCCGTCCGGCACCATCACCTGCGCCACCTCGAATCCACTCCCCAACTCCAGGCTGTTGATCACATCCGGCGTCTTCAAAGACCTCGCCAACCACGCCGCAGCCATCGCTTCCGGAACCATAAGTTCGTCAATCTTCAGAAGCTTCAGCAACCTCCCGTGCAACGGATTGATGATCCGGCTGATGATCCGCTTCGCCCCCAACTGCTGCACATTCGAAGCAATGCTCAGCGACGCCTCGAAATCCTCTCCAATCGCCAGAATCACCGCGTCACAATCCTGCACCGGTATCTCGTAAAACGCCGACAAATTCGTGCAATCCGCCTGAATCAGATACTCGATCTCATCCTTCAACGCATTGATGTGCGCCGGATCATTGTCCACCGCCACGATCTCATGCCCCTCACGCCTCAGCTGCCGTGACAAATGAGTGCCGAAACTTCCAAGTCCAATGATGCAGAATTTCATAACAGTAATGATTCAGGTGAGAAGAATGTCCTCCGAAGGCTTTCCGGAAACCGGTCGTGGATCGCGCGGCACCAAGGTCGCCAAAACGGTCAGCAGCCCGATCCTTCCGACAAACATGTTCAAAATCAGCAGCCCCTTCGCCCCCTCGCCCAGCGTCGGCGTTAGATCCAGCGACAACCCCACCGTCGCAAACGCACTGATCAGCTCAAACAACAATGCGTATTCGGAAACCCCGCTGTCCGCCTCCAACAACTGCAACACCGAGAAATTCACCAGCAGCCAGATCACCGTCAACACCATCAAACCCAACGCCTGATCCCCCGTCTCCCGTGGAATCACCCGGTTGAACGCCACCATCCCCCTCCGCCCCATCCGCAGCTGGTTCCACAAATGCGCCAACCCCACCGCGAACACCGTCGTCCGCATCCCCCCGGCCGTCCCCCCGGGCGATCCCCCGATCACCATCAACACCATCAGCGCCTGCACCGTCAACGGACCGATCGCACTCATCGGCACCGTGTTGAATCCCGCCGTCCGCGAAGTCACCGAGTGAAACATCGCCGTCAGCACCGTCCCGCCATTCTCCGGCCCCTTCCAGAACACAAACTCCGTCACCCACATCACCACCGCCCCGGCCACTAACAGAAACGCCGTAACCCCTAACACCAACCGCGTATGCACCCGCAGCCTCGGCCTCGGGAGCACCTGCCCCATCCGCCTCTTCACCACCACCGTCCAATACAAACACAAATCCTCAACCACCAGCGAACCGATCCCACCCACCACAATCAACGCCATGATGCAGACCTGCCACGTCACATTCCCATTCACCACACCACTCGCCAATCCATCCCCGAAGGTCGAAAACCCCGCATTACAAAACGCCGAAACGGAATGGAAAATCGCCTGAAACCACAGCTCCCCAGCATCCTCCACCCCATCCAATCCTACATAAAGAACCACCGCCCCCACCGCTTCACACACCACCGTCATCCCCACAATGAACGCCAGCGTCTGCCCGATCCGCGCCAAACGGTTCTCCTGAATCATCCGCCCTAACAAAAGCCTGTCATGCAACGAAAGCCCTTCGAACAAAACCACCGCCGCGAAAAACGCCAACGTCATGATCCCCAATCCACCCACCTGGATCAGCAGCAAAATCACCACCTTGCCCGTCGCGCTGAAAAACGTCGCCGTATTCTCCACCGCCAACCCCGTCACACACACCGCACTCGTGCTCGTGAAAAACGCATCCATCCACGACAGCGTCTCCCCCTCCACCACACACCGCGGCATCTTCAACAACAACCCGCCCGCCACAATGATCGCCGCAAATGATCCCATTAGCACCAATCCCGGATGGAACGCCTTCGCCGTGAAACGCGTCTGATGATGAATCAGCGATGCCACCCCACTCACCAAAACCACCGCTTGAATGAACACATGCCCACCGAGCGACCAACCGTCGCTCCCACCTCGTTGAAAAACCATCCACACCGATGCCACCAGCACCATCACCCCAGCCACCGCATGCAAACCCAACCGCAACCGCTCCTTACCCCTCGGCCTGAGAAATCGGAAAATCCAGACCCGCTCCATCCCGAAAAACAATCCCGTCAAAGTCGTCGCCCAATGCAATCCATCCGTCACCACTCCTGTCCACCCCACCAACCTCAGCAAACCCAATGCCGCAACCAATGCCAATAGCGGACGACCCACCTGACGGCAAACCCGGACCCCGGCGCTCAACTCGCGCGAAGCAACATCGTCATTCATCCCCCGCCAGCCTATGCCCCGCCCAACCCCGGCACGCAAGCACCGATATCCCCACCACCATCCAACCCGAATTCACCATGAAATCCCCTGCCCTCACCCGCTCTCCGGCATGAACGTCGGAAACACCACGCCACCCATCGGCGCACCGCTCCCCCTCACAGATCCCAAATGCAGCTCAGCATTCCTCGCCCCCATCCCATAACACTCCCTCACCAACTCCGCACAATCCGCCGGCACCAACCAAAGCGCATCAAACCCGCGAAACTCCGCATCTAACACCCCACGCAGCATCCTTCCCGCCACACTCTGATCCACCGCCAATCCCGGCCCCAACATCCGCACCCCGGGATGCATCACAGCTCCCAAAAACCCCAACAAATCCCCACCCTCACCCTCCGCAATCCACATCCGCCAAACCCCATCGGCATTCCCGATCAAGTGCCTGAAATCCTTCTCCCGCCGAATCCCGCTCAACCCCATTTCAAAATCCACCACCCGCTCCACATCCGCCATCTCAGACCTCCTCACCCGAAATCCATCGTTCACCACCACACCCAATCCACCCTCCGGAACCCTCAGAACCAGATCCTGATAGACACGCTGCGGCACAAAACCCAACCGCGTATACAACGAGAACGAATCCAGATTCATCGCGCTCGAAACCAACCTCAACGGCATCCCACCGGCACGCCCGATCACCTCCTCCATCAATCGCCTGGCCACCCCTCGCCCCGCGAAATCCGGATGCGTCGCCACAATCCCCACACCCCAATGCGTCTCCCGAGGATGATAGAAAACCACCCCCGCCAATCGACCCTCACCCTCCATCACCACCGCACATCCCGGATCCAATCCCTCATACAACTCCGGAAACGCCCGAAACAACGACGCATCCTCGCCAAACCGCTCGCTGTTCAAATTCTCCCGATACCACGTCGCCAAAGCACCATGGATCAGTCCCGCCACTTCATCAAAATCCGACTCATGCAAATCCCTCAAACGCATCAGCCGATCCTTTCATCAATCGGTCTGGAACGTCAATACGCCTCGCCCCGGGCTTGCAATTCAGCCTCTTCCTCATGCGAGTGAATCTGCAACTGGATCTGCACCCCCTCCTTGTCCGCCGCAGCCTTCAAAATGCTCCGGATCGCCGACGCCGTGAATCCATTCCGCCCGATCAACATCGCCACATCCGCCTGCGCCAAAACCAACTTGAAACGCAGCCGCTTCGGCCCCAGCTCCGCAACCTTCAACTGCGCCTTCCCCGGTTCATCAATCAACTTCACCGCCACATACTGAAGGAAACTTCTCAATCTCTCGGTCACCGCTTGCATGGCCCCACCTTGTATCCCACACCGCACTCCCGCAAGCCGAAGCTTCGCCAACGGTCGTGATTTTCCTCGGATCCCCCCCTTGACGTAAAAATACACAATTTTGCCGCGAGAACACAAGCCATCCGGCCTCCGTTTCCAGTAACCATCTCATTGTCACCGCCCATGTGACCTTTTCGTAACCCATCCCAAACCCTCTAAATTGCAGCGAATTCTGCAATACAACCAGCTAAAACCCCCACACCAGACTCGGCCCCCACGCCGTCTCAATCCACTTTCAATCTCCACCAGCGCAACCAAACGCGTTTGCCCCCGTCCATCCAGCCATGAAACCCAAATTCGCCAACCTCTTCCGCACCGCCACCGCGCTCGTCACCCTCAGCTCGGCCGCTCACGCACAAACCATCGTCGATTGGAACGGCTCCACCTCCGCAGACTGGAACACTGCCGCAAACTGGACCGGCGGCGTCATCCCCACCAAAACCCCCGGCAACCAACACGCCCGCATCAACGGCGCAAACACCGCCACCATCTCCGCCAACATCACCCCTCCCGTTGACATCTTCGTCGGCAGCGGTGCCACGGGCCGCCTCGACCACACCGCCGGCGTCGCCTCCACCGGCAGCGGCAACTGGATGTTCGTCGGCCACAACGGCGGCAACGGAACCTACAACCTCGCCAACACCGCCGGAACCGGAGGAACACTCACCGGCTTCGGCACCGGCTCCGGCACCATGAACGTCTCCGGCCGCCTCTACATCGGTGGATTCGCCGGAACCGGCAGCACCGGAACCGTCAACGTCAACACCTCCGCCAGCCTCGCCATCGGCAGCCAACTCCAGATCGGAACCAACAATAGCACCGGCACTCTCAACATCGACGCAGGCTCCGTCACCTCCCAGGACTGGACCGAAATCGGAAACGGCGCGGGCAGCACCGGCAACCTCAACATGTCCGGCGGTTCACTCGTCAAAACCGGCATAAACAACATCATCGTCGGAGCCAACGGTGCCACCGGAAACGCCACCATCACCGGCGGTCGCCTCGAATCCAACAACGAATTCTGGATCGCCAACGCCACAGGTAGCAAAGGCACCATCACCCTCAGCGGAACCGGCGAAATCGTCAGCGGAAACGCCTTCAGCATCGGTCGCGGCACCGGAGCCACCGGCTTCGGCAAACTCATCATGTCCGGCGGCACCATCACCAAAACCGGCGCCAACAACTTCGCCATCGGCGATGGCAACGGCATCGGCGAAGCCACCGTCTCGGGCGGAACCATCTCCGTCAACAACGAATTCTGGGTCGGAAACGGCGGCGGCAGCCAAGGCTTGCTCACCCTCTCCGGCGGCACCATCACCAACGGCTCATGGGTCGCCATCGGCCGCGGCGCTGGCCAAGGCACCGTCAACATGACCGGCGGCACCTGGAACAAAACCGGCGATAGCAACTTCATCGTCGGTGCCAGCGGAACCGGAATCACCAGCACCATGAACATGTCCGGCGGCGTCGTAAACGTCTCCGCCAGCGGCATCGCCAACCGCGGCATCACCTGGATCGGAGAACAAAACGGCGTCACCGGAATTCTCAACCTCTCCGGAACCGCAGAATTCAACACCTCCCGCATCACCCTCGGCGAACTCGCAGGAGCCACCGGCAACCTCAACCTCAACGGCGGCACCCTCCGCACCGGCCAACTCTCCGGCGGTGCCGGAAATGCCAACGTCACCTTCAACGGCACCCAAATCATCGCCACCGCCAACCAGGCTGCATTCATCACCAACCTCGACACCTCCAACGTCGGAAACGGCGGCGTCAACATCGACTCCCAGGCCTTCACCATCACCACCGCACAAAACCTCGTCGGCGTCGGCACCGGCGGCCTAACCAAAACCGGATCCGGCGTCCTCACCCTCAACGGCACCAACACCTTCAACGGAAACGGCACCGTCACCGCTGGCGTCCTCGTCGGCGGATCATCCGGCTCACTCCCCGGCTGGAACACCAGCGGCCGATACACCGTCGCCTCCGGCGCAGCCTTCGGCGGAACCCTCGGCGGCACCGGCTTCACCACCTCAGACTTCTCCACCCTCCTCTCCTCCGCATCCTTCACCTCCGGATCATCCGTCGCCATCGACACCAGCGCGGGATCACAAACGTACTCCGCAGACATCGGAACCCTCACCTCCACCGGAACCTCCGTCGGCCTCGTGAAAACCGGTGCAAACACCCTCACCATCGACCCGCTCGGCCAATCCTACACCGGCCCTACCCGCCTCGCCGGAGGCCTCCTCTCCTTCAACAGTGGAGACTCTGACGCAACCTTCTCCCAAGCCATCACCACCACCGGCGGCAATTTCGACAAATCCGGCTCCGGCACCCTCACCCTAACCCACGCCACCCCAACCTTCGGCGGCGCGGGCGGCGCAGGACTCGGCGTCTCCAGTGGCACCCTCGCCTTCAGCGGCGGCGGAACCCAGGTCGCCTCCGTCACTGGCGAAGTCTGGGTCGGCACCGGCCCCTCCTCCGGCGGAAACCTCACCCTCCAAGACACATCCCTCACCGCCTCCTCATGGCTCGCCGTCGCCCGCGGAACCGGCAACTCCGGCCACGCATCCAACGTTCTCGCTACCAACTCAACACTCCAAACCTCCAACTTCAGCACCGGATTCAACAACGGCATCGGCGATAACAACTCCACCTCCTCCATCACCCTCAACAATTCCAGTTGGACCAACAACGGCCTCAACAACCTTGCCGAATCCAGCGGCTCCACCTCCACCCTCACCCTCAACGCCTCCTCTTCCTTCTCCACCAACAACCGCGTCTTCATCGGCCAAGCCGCCGGTGCCACCGGCCACGTGGTCCTCAACGGAACCTCCACCTTCACCCAATCCGCCGGCTGGCTCGCCATCGGAAACAGCGGCACCGGCACTCTAACCGTGTCGGACAACGCCGTCTTCACCAACACCGCCGGTGACTTCAACGTCGCAGACCTCGCCTCATCCAACGGAACCCTCAACCTCGAAGACTCCGGAACCGTAAACGCCGCCAGCACCTACGTCGGCAAAGGCTCCTCATCCACCGGCCTCGTCACCCAAACCGGCGGCACCTTCAATTCCAACGCCGACAACCTCTTCCAAATCGGCGTCTCCGGCCAAGGCACCTGGAACCAATCCGGCGGAACCACCAACTCCAACGGCTGGGTCGCCGTCGGCCGCAACGCCACCGGAACCGGAAACCTCAACGTCTCCGCCGGAACCTTCAACCAAACCAACACCGCCCGCGCCCTCATCATCGGTGAGGACGGCAACGGAACCCTCACCGTCTCCGGAACAGGCGCCGTCAATGTCGCCAGCACCGGCCTCGGCGTCTCCGTCGGCGGAAACGCCACCGGCGCCGGAACCGTCAACCTCGACGGCGGAACCCTCACCGCCAATCGCCTCCAAAAAGGCGCTGGCTCAGCCACCATCAACTTCAACGGCGGAACCCTCCGCGCCGGCTCCAACGCCCAAACCAACTTCCTCAGCGGCTTCAACTCCGCCAACGTCGAATCCGGCGGCGCAATCATCGACACCAACGGCATGGACATCTCCATCAGCCAAAACCTCCTCGACGCTGGCGGCAACGGCGGCCTCACCAAAACCGGCACCGGAACCCTCACCCTCTCCGGAAACAACACCTTCACAGGAGCAACCAACATCTCCCAAGGCACCCTCGCCATCACCTCCACCGCCGCACTCGCCTCATCCACCACCATCTCCATCGCCGCCGGGGCCACACTCGATGTCTCCGCAGCCTCCGGATGGTCACTCGCAACCGGCCAATCCCTCGTCAGCAACGGCTCCTTCGCAGGAACCGCCACCATCGGCGCAGGCTCCACCATCGCCCCGGGCAACAGCATCGGAACCCTCACCTTCTCCAACGACCTCATCCTCGCCGGCACCGCAGACATGGAAGTCGAAAACGGAACCGCCGACCTCATCTCCGTCGCCGGTGCACTAACCTATGGCGGAACCCTCGACATCTCCAACATCGGCGGAACCCTCCAAGGCTACTCCTTCGCCCCCACCGTCTTCAACCTCTTCGACTTCACCTCACAATCCGGCACATTCGACACCATCAACCTCCCCACCCTCGACTCCGGATACTCCTGGACCTCCTTCGACTACGGCAACGGCTCCATCTCCATCATCCCCGAAACCTCATCCACACTCCTCGCAGCCCTCGGCTCCCTCGCCCTCCTACGCCGCCGCAGACGCTAACTGACACATCTCCTCAAAAAAACGGACCCGGAGCCCTTTCCCGGTCCGTTTTTTCGCGTAAACATCCCGCCACCAAAACCCACCCAACCATGATCCGCAACATCCTCGTCCTCGGCGCTGGAAGCGCCGGTCTCCTCGCCGCCCTCTCCATCAAACGGAAAATCCCGGCCGTCAACGTCCGCATCATCCGCAGCCCCGAACTCGGCGTCATCGGCGTCGGCGAAGGCACCACACCCAACTTCCCCCGACACCTCTTCGACTACCTCGGCATCTCGAAAAAACGCTTCTATCAGCTCGCAGAACCCACATGGAAACTGGGCATCCGCTTCCTCTGGGGAACCCGCAAACGCTTCGACTACGCCTTCTCCCACCAACTCGATGCACAATGGTCCGACCTCCCCAGACCCAACGGCTTCTACTGCGACGATGACTTCTCCAGCATCGACCTCCCAACCTCCCTCATGCGGGAAAACAAGGTCTTCCCACGCCAACCCAACGGCGCCCCAGATGTCCAGCCTTGGCACGCCTTCCACATCGAAAACGAAAAATTCGTCAACGTCCTCGAAACCATCGCCCGCGAAGCCGGTGTCGAAATCATCGACGGCAAAGTCAACGGCTCCGAACGCGGCAACCATGGCATCACCGCCGTCCACCTCGAAGACGGCCAACGCCTCGAAGCCGACTTCTTCGTCGACGCCAGCGGCTTCCGCAGCGAGCTGTTAGGCAAAGCCCTCGAAGAACCCTTCATCTCCTTCGACAAGAACCTCTTCTGCGACCGCGCCGTCATCGGCGGCTGGGAACGCACCAACGAACCCATCCTCCCCTACACCACCGCCGAAGCCATGGATGCCGGCTGGGCTTGGCAAATCGAACACGAACACCACGTCAATCGCGGCTACGTCTACTCCTCGCAAGCCATCTCGGACGACGATGCCGCCCATGAATTCCTAACCAAAAACCCCAAGGCCCCCCAACAACCCCGCATCGTCAAATTCACCTCCGGCTGCCGCCGCCGCATGTGGGTCGACAACGTCGTCGCCATCGGCAACGCCGGCGGCTTCGTCGAACCACTCGAAGCCACCGCTCTCATGATCGTCTGCTCACAAACCCAGACGCTCGTCGATTTCCTCATCCATACCGAACTCGATCCCACCCCCGGAATGCGCGATCTCTACAACCAACTCACCCACTCCACCTGGATCGAGATCCGCGACTTCCTCGCACTCCATTACAAGGCAAACCGCACCGCCAACACCCCCTTCTGGCGCCACTGCCAACAAGACACCGACGTCTCCAACATCGCCGACCTCATCGCCTTCTACGAGGAAAACGGCCCCACCGGATTCTGCCGCTACCGCATGCCCAACGCCCAAACCGACTTCGGCATCGAAGGCTACCTCGTCATGCTCATCGGCAACCAATGGCCACACCGCCGTCCCTACAAACCCTCACTCCAGGAATGGAACATTTGGAACCAACACCGCGCCCACCTCATGCACACCGCCCAAGCCGGCCTCACCGTCAAGGAGTCGCTCGCTTACATCCAGCACCCCGGCTGGCAATGGAACTCCGATCTGGCAAAAACAACTTGATTTAAAGCGAATCCCATCGAAGTTGCACTCAACTCGAGACCCTTTTTTCGCAATCGAATCAAAAACCACGGCGAAAAAATACACAAATTTGCCGCAACACTCCAAGCTAAAAGCCACCAAAACACCTAGCTTCCCGCGTTGCTTTTGTGACGACGGCCTAACCCTCCGAACCTCTTAACGCAAAAACCCTCACGCTCTTTCATCGGAGATTCCAGCCTCTCCACACGCCGATCCATCCACCGACCCACCAACTTCAATCCAAACCTATCTAACAAAAATACCATGAAACCCAAATTCGCCAACCTCTTCCGCACCGCCACCGCGCTCATCACCATCAGCTCGGCAGCCCACGCCCAAACCGCCGTCGACTGGAACGGCACCACCTCCGCAGACTGGAACACCGCAGCCAACTGGAACGGCGGCGTCATCCCCACCAAAACCCCCGGCAACCAACACGCCCGCATCAACGGCGCTAACCCAGCCACCATCTCTGCAAACATCACACCACCCGTTGACATCTTCGTCGGCAGCGGAGCCGCCGGCACCCTGAACCACACTGCGGGCATCGCCTCCACCGGCGGCGGCAACTGGATGTTCGTCGGCCACAACGGCGGCAACGGAACCTACAACCTCGCCAACACCACCGGAACCGGAGGAACACTCACCGGCTTCGGCACAGGCTCGGGAACCATGAACGCTTCCGGCCGCCTCTACATCGGCGGATTCGCCGGAACCGGCAGCACCGGGACCGTCAACGTCAACACCTCCGGAACCCTCGCCATCGCCACCCAACTCCAAATCGGAACCAACAACAGCACCGGCACTCTCAACATCGACGCCGGCTCCGTTACCTCCCAGGACTGGACCGAAATCGGAAACGGCGTAGGCAGCACCGGCAACCTCAACATGTCCGGCGGCTCACTCGTCAAAACCGGCGTAAACAACATCATCGTCGCCGCCAACGGTGCCACCGGTAACGCCAACATCACCAATGGTCTCCTCCAATCCAACAACGAATTCTGGATCGCCAACGCCACAGGTAGCAAAGGAACCATGACCCTCAGCGGCACCGGCCAACTCGTCAGCGGAAACGCCTTCGTCGTCGGTCGCGGAACCACCGGCACCGGCTTCGGCAAACTCATCATGTCCGGCGGCTCCATCACCAAAACAGGACCTAACAACTTCTCCATCGGCGATGGCAACGGCATCGGCGAGGCCACCATCTCCGGCGGAACCATCAACGCCAACAACGAATATTGGGTCGGAAACGGCGGCGGCAGCGTCGGCACCATGACCTTCTCAGCTGGAGAAATCACCAACGGCTCATGGGTCGCCATCGGTCGCAACGGCGGCCAAGGCACCGTCACCATGACCGGCGGAACTTGGAACAAAACCGGCGACAGCAACTTCATCGTCGGCGCCAGCGGTGCCGGAATCACCAGCACCATGAACATGTCCGGCGGTGTCGTCAACGTCGCCCCCAGTGGCGTCGCCAACCGCGGCATCACCTGGATCGGTGAACAAAACGGCGTCACCGGAATCCTCAACCTCTCTGGAACCGCAGAATTCAACACCGCACGCATCACCCTCGGCGAAGCCGCAGGTGCCACCGGCATCCTCAACCTCAACGGCGGAACCACAGCCATCGGCCAACTCACCGGCGGCGGCGGCACCGCCAACGTCACCTTCAACGGCACCCAAATCATCGCCACCGCCAATCAGGCCGCCTTCATCAACAACCTCGATACCGCTGTCGTCGGCGATGGCGGACTCCTCATCGACACCCAAGCCTTCAACCTCGGTTCCGCCCAAAACTTCTCCGGAACCGGCACCGGCGGCCTCACCAAAACCGGCAGCGGAATCCTCACCCTAACTGGAACCAACACCTGGCCCGGCTCCACCAACATCGAGGAAGGTGGCCTCGTCGTAGGCTCTCCCGCCAGTCTCCCCGGCTACAACACCCCTGGCACCGTCACCATCGCCGACGGCGCTGAAATCGGCGTTCTCATCGGCGGCGCTGGCTGGTCCGATGCAAACCTCAACGACCTCCTCGCCAACGCAACCTTCGAGGGCGATTACACACTCGCCCTCGACACCACCAACGGCTCCTACACCTTCACACCCGATATCTCCGGCACCAAAGGACTCAGAAAACTCGGCCCCAACACCCTCACTCTATCAGGTGCAAACACCTACTCCGGGGGAACCACCGTCTTCGCCGGAACCCTCCTCGCTCCAGCTCCCGCAAACCTCCCCGGCTACAACGTCGTCGATGGCATAGAAGTCAACGCTGGTGCCAACCTCGCCATCCAAACCGGCGGAACCGGTTGGTCCTCCACCGATCTCTCGGACCTCCTCGCCAACACCTTCTGGCAATCCGGATCCATCCTCACCATCGACACCACCGCAGGAGACTTCTCCTTCGCCGAAGCCCTCGATGGCAATCGCGCGCTCTACAAAATCGGCACCAATAACCTGACCCTTACCGCCGAACTCAACTCTTTCACCGCACCCGGCAACCCGGCACCTCTCCGCGCCGACAACGGAACCCTCACCTTCGACGGAACCGGACTCGATCCAGCGCAAACCAACTTCGTCAACGGCGAACTCTGGGTCGCATCAACCCTCAACTCCGGCGCCAACCTCACACTCAACAATACCTCACTCACCGTCTCCTCATGGCTCGCCGCCAGCCGCATCAACGGAACCGGAAACTTCACCACCAACATCAACCTCACCGACTCCAATCTCACCACCACCAACTTCAGCACCGGCTTCGCCGGAGGAAACACCAACTTCCTTTCGCAAACCGTCATCAATCTCACCGACTCCACATTCACCAACAACGGCCTCACCAACCTCGCCGAAAGCCAGGGCAACATCACCACGATGACCCTCAACGGCACCTCCACCTACAACGCCGCCGCTCGACTCTTCATCGGCCAATCCGCAGACACCATCGCCACCGTCAACGTCAAGGACGACAGCCAGATCAACCAGACCGTCGGCTGGACCGCCATCGGCAACTCCGGCTCCGGAACCCTCAACCTCGAGGACAACGCCGTATTTACCAACAACGTCGGCGACTTCAACGTCGCGGACCTCGCCAACTCCTTCGGAACCCTCAGCCTGACGGACGACGCCATCGTCAACGCCGTTTCCACCTACGTCGGAAAAGGAACCAACTCCAACGGCACCGTCAGCCAAACCGGCGGCACCTTCAACGCCACCGGAGCCAACATCGTCTTCCAAATCGGCATGAACGGCAACGGCGTCTGGAACCAATCCGCCGGAACCGTCAACGCCGCCGGTTGGGTCGCCATCGGCCGCTTCGCCACCGGCATCGGAAATCTCAACGTGTCGGGCGGCACCTTCAACCAATCCGCCGTAGATCGTGGATTCATCGTCGGTGAGGAAGGAACCGGAACCCTCACCCTCTCCGGAACCGGAAACGTCAACGTCAACAGCACCGCCATCGGCCTCGCCATCGGTTGGGGGGCCACAGGAAATGGAACCGTCAACCTTGACGGAGGAACCCTCACCACCCCCCTCATCCAGAAAGGAACCGGCCCCTCCGCCACCTTCAACTTCGATGGCGGAACCCTCGTCGCAGCCCCTGGTGCCAACACCAACTTCCTCGCCGGCCTCACCGCCGCAAACGTCGAAGATGGCGGTGCAATCATCGACACCAACGGCAACAACATCACCATCGCCCAAGCTCTCCTCAATGCTGGTGGCGGTGCCCTCACCAAAAACGGCGCAGGCACCCTCAACCTCACAGGAGCCAATACCTACACCGGCGATACCACCCTCAGCGCCGGAACACTCCTCGTCAACGGCGACCAAACCGCTGCAACCGGCCTCACCTCCGTTGCCGCTTCCACCACCCTCGGCGGCTCCGGCATCATCGGCGGCTCCGTTTCCAACTCCGGAACCATCGCCCCCGGCAACTCCACCGGTAACCTCACGGTCAACGGCGATGTCACCTTCGCTTCCGGCTCATCACTCGTCATCGAAATCGATGAAACCCAAACCCCCATCAATGACACCCTGACCACCCTCGGTGCCCTCGACCTCACCACCAACCCAACCCTCACCATCAACATCACCGGATCGCTCACCCAGCCTTCCTACCTCATCGCCAGCTACGGAACCACCCTCACCGGTGAGTTCACCATCGGCTCACTCCCTCCCGGATACACCATCGCCCACAACGCAGGTGCCAAAACCATCAGCCTCGTCTCCGAGTCCGGCAGCGCCTTCGAATCCTGGCTCGCCGACTTCTTCCCCGGCGAAACCGACGAGGAAATCATCGGCCTAACCGCCGATCCAGATGGCGATGGCGTCTCGAACCTCCTCGAATTCGCCCTCAACGGAAACCCGAACGACGGATCAGACAACGGAACCTCCGTCGTCATGACCAAGGACAGCAGCGATGCCGGCTCCGGTGACGACCTCATCATCACCCTCGCCGTCCGCAAAACCGCACCCGAATTCGCTGGAACTCCCACCCCGTCCTCCAACGTCGACGGCATCACCTATCACATCGAAGGCAGCCTCGACCTCGCCGATGGCTTCACCGCCGCCGTCTCCGAAGTCGATGTCGAAACCGGCGACCTCCCCGCCCTCCCCATCGACTCCGACTACGAATACCGCAGCTTCCGCCTCGAAGCCTCGGAAGGCCTCCCGGACACCGGATTCCTCCGCGTGAAAGTCATCGCCGACTGATCGCCCACACCCTCAAAAGGCGCGGATCGTCCATCGGTCCGCGCCTCTTTTTTTCCTCAAAATCACTTCTCACTTCCCACTTCAAACATCCCGCTTCTCACTCCCAACATGTCACGCAGCCACCGCATCACACTCCTCGCCGGCGACGGCATCGGCCCCGAAGTAATGACCGAAGCCGTCCGCGTCCTCGACGCCGTCGAAGCCAAATTCAACTTCACCGTCACCCGCACCTCACACCTGGTCGGCGGCGCAGCCCTCGACGACGCAGGCCACCCCCTCCCCAAGGAAACCGTCGCCGCCTGCGAAGCCGCGGACGCCATCCTCTTCGGCTCCGTCGGCGGACCCAAATGGGAATCCTTCCCTCCCGATCTCCAACCCGAACGCGGCGCACTCCTCCCGCTCCGCAAACACTTCGGCCTCTTCGCCAACCTCCGCCCCGGCGTCTGCCTCCCCGCCCTCACCCACGCATCCCCCGTCAAACAGGAACTCATCGCCGATGGCTTCGATGTCCTCTGCGTCCGCGAACTCACCGGCGGCGTCTACTTCGGATCACCCAAAGGCCGCCACGAGGAAAACGGCGAACCCGTCGCCCTCGATACGATGATCTACAAAAAATCCGAGATCCAGCGCATCGCTCGCGTCGCCTTCACCGCCGCCATGGGCCGCAAGAAAAAGCTACTCTCCGTCGACAAGGCAAACGTCCTCGCCTCCTCCGTCCTCTGGCGCGAAACCGTCGTCGAAATCGCAAAGGAATTCCCCGAAGTCGAACTCTCACACATGTATGTCGATAACGCCGCCATGCAGCTCATCCGCCGCCCCGGCTCCTTCGATGTCCTCGTCACCGAAAACCTCTTCGGAGACATTCTATCAGACGAAATGGCCATGATCTCCGGCTCACTCGGCATGCTCCCCTCCGCCTCCCTCGGCGTCCAACGCGAGGACGGACTCTACTTCGGCCTCTACGAACCCTCCGGCGGCTCCGCTCCGGACATCGCCGGCCAAGGCATCGCCAACCCCATCGCACAAATCCTATCCCTCGCCATGCTCCTCCGCTTCTCCCTCGGAGAAACCGAAGCCGCAACCGCCATCGAAAACGCCGTCGCCAAAACCATCGCCGATGGCATCCGCACCGGCGACATCGCCACCGGCCGCGAGGGCGAAACCAAAGTCACCACCACCGCCATGGCCGATGCCATCCTCGCCCGCCTCTAACAAAAACCAACTCCTCAAAAAAACCATGAAAACACTCCTCATCACCGCACTCATGTCCATCACCCTTGCAACCGCCCGCGCCGAAGGCGAATTCCGCCACATCGTCATGTTCAAATTCAAACCCGAGGCCACCGAGGCCCAGGTCAAGGAAATCGAAAAGGCCTTTGCCGCTCTACCCTCCAAAATCGACACCATCACCGGCTACGAATGGGGAACCACCGAAAATATCGAACCCCTCAACGATGGCTTCACCCACTGCTTCGTCGTAACCTTCAAGGACAAAAAAGGCCTCGAAACCTACCTCCCCCACGCCGAACACACCGCCTTCGTCACCAAACTCAAACCCCTCCTCGATAAAGCCCTCGTTTTCGACTACACTGCCAAAAAAGACTAACAAAAAGTTGGAAGCCACCTCCCCCTTCAACCCCGCCCCTCAAAAGGCGGGGTTTTTCTTTCTTCCGACTTTCAGACCTTCCGCCTTTCAGACTCCCCCCCTCACTCCACCACCGGCAAAAACTCCGGCAACGACCCAGGCACCCCAGCCAACCTAGGCCCAGCCTCCCACGCCTCGCGATCCCCCACAATCCGCCTCCCCATCCGCTTCAAAACCTCGCCCGCTTCCCGCGCCTCCCGCGGCATCTGCCGTAACCGATCCCCCTCCGCACCCGGCGTGAACAACCACGAAAACATGAACCGGCTGTCCACCGCACCCGGCTTCGCCTCCCACACCCGCGTCTCCCCAAACCGCAAATCCGCCAACCAAACCCCACGCTTCTCCTTCCGCGCGATCCACCACCCCCCGCTGAACCAATCCACCACCTTCACCTCACGCTCGTTGGAAACCGTTAGAAAAACCTCGCGCCCCTTCGAATACACCGTCCACCTCACCGGAGTCTCACGACCCTCGAACACCGTCCGATACCCCACCCAAAAACTATCCCCCCGATCCACCACCGATCGCCATAACAAAACATTCATCGGCGTCGGCGCATCGATCCGCCGCTCCGCCACCACCCCACGCCGCGCCAGATCCGCCTCGAACCCGCGCCCCACTCCCCACTTCGCCAAAAAGCTCAACCCCACATAAAACGCACTCAGCCCCAGCCCCCACCAACACAACCGGAACCGCTTCGCCTGCTCCTTCTTCCCCCTCAAAAACGCCAGCCACACCAGCGTCACCAACATCGGCAGCGTGAACAACGGATCAATGATGAACAAATTGCTCAACGCCACCCGCGTCTCCGAAAACGGCCACCACACCGAAGTCCCATACACCGTGAAACAATCGATCAACACATGCGTGCTCCACACCAGAAACACAAACCACCCCGCCCGCACCCGGCTCACCTTCTCCCGCTTCCACATCTTCTCCAACAACGGAGCCAATGCAAAGGAAGCAACCACCATCAGCAACAACGAATGACTCGCCCCCCGGTGCAAAACCAAATTCCCAGCCGTATCGAAAAACACAGAAAACAAAACATCCAGATCCGGCAACGTCCCTAACAACGCCCCCCACCCCAAAGCACGGTTCCCCAACTTCCTGCCCAACAAAGCCTCTCCCACCGCCGCTCCCAATGTCGCCTGTGTCAATGAATCCACGTCCACCAAACCTCACCACTTCCCCCCCACCGTCAAGCCCCTCTTCTTCCACCTCCCACATCCATCTCCCCCAGAAAATCAAAAATCCACAATCATCAATCCACCATCTTCCCCATCTGCGTCCATCCCGTCCATCCGTGGTTCTATTCCCCCCTCTTCCCTCTCCATTTCAGCTCCTCAGCATTTCAGCATTTCAGCTTTTACCCCCTTCACTCAATCTTCATCGCCTTCGGATCCCAATCAATCGCCGGAAACTCCATCTTCAACCCCTTCAGCGTGTCCAACATGATCCGCGCCACACACAAATTCCGATACCACTTCCGATCCGCCGGCACCACATACCACGGAGCCTCCACCGTCGAGGTCTTGCCGATCACATCCTCATACGCACGCATGAACTCATCCCACCGCGCCCGATCCGCCAAATCATCCGGATTGAACTTCCAATGCTTCGCCTCATTCGCCAACCGCGCCTCTAACCGCCTCTTCTGTTCATCCTTCGAAATGTGCAGGAAAATCTTCACGATCGTCGTCCCCTCCTCCACCAGCATCCGCTCGAAATCCACCACATGCCGCTGCCGCCGCTTCCAAACCTCCTCTGGAAACAACTGCTTCACCCGCACCGCAATGATGTCCTCATAATGGCTCCGGTTGAAAATCACGAACTGACCGTTCCGCGGCACCTTGTCATGCACCCGCCACAGGAAATCATGCGCCAACTCCTCCTCCGTCGGCTTCTTGAACGCCCTCACGTGGATCCCCTGCGGATCGATCCGTGAAAACACATGCTTGATGCACCCATCCTTCCCACCCGTATCCATCGCCTGCATCACCACCAACACCCGGTGCTTGTTCTGCGCATACAACACCTTCTGCAAATGCTGCAACTCCGCCTGCAACTTGTCGAAATACGGCTCATAATCCTCTTTCCCACCCTCCTCAAACAAACACTTCTCCGCAGGATCGATCTTCTTCAGATCCACCTTGCTCCCTGGCTTGATCAAATATCGTTCGAGCGCTCCCTTGACCGGCATGAGCCCCTTATCGGCTCTCACCCCGCCCATGACAAGCGATCTCTCCACCCAATTGCTCCCCTCGCACGATTGGGCATTGAAAACCCGCCCCCATCCACCACCCTACCTCCGGGATGTCACAGCCAAGAAAAGCCAAACTCTCCGCCTCCTCCGGACCTCAACCCTCACTCGTCACCGCTCTCCACATCGGCGCAGGTTCCGTCTCCCTCATGGTCGCCACCCTTGATCCCGATGGCACCCTCCGCCCCATCGACTTCCTCGAACAACCCGCCCCCCTCGCACGCGACATCTTCCGCAGCGGCGAAGTCTCCTCCACCACCACCGAACGCATCGTCTCCATCATCAAGGGCTATCAGAAATCCCTCGCCGAACTCGGCCTCGACCCCCACTCCATCACCCGCGCCGTCGCCACCAACATCCTCTCCGAGGCCACCAACCACGAAACCGTCATGAACCGCATCCGCATCGCCTGCGGACTGCGCATCTCCACCATCGACGATGGCGAAATGACTCGCCTCATCTACCTCAAAACCCGCCGCCGTCTCAACCACCTCCCGGCCATGCGGAAAAACACCACCCTCGTCGTCCACGTCGGCCCCGGAAACACCCGCGCACTCCTCTTCCAGGAAGGCCGCATCACCCGCTACACATCCTACCGCCTCGGCACCCACCGCACCCGCGAAGCCGTCGAGGAATCCCACGCCGAAGGCACCACCCTCCTCCGCGTCATCCGCGAACACGCCTCCGGCAACCTCGCCCAACTCCGCTTCGACTACTCCGACCTCACCATCGAAGGCCTCGTCCTCATCGGATACGAAATCCAGTCCGTCGCACGCCCCCTCAACAAAGGCTCCAAATCCTGCACCCTCAAATCCCTCCGCCAATTCACCGCCGAAACCTCCACCCTCTCCGATGTCGAAGCCGTCAAACGCTTCCAACTCGACTACCAAACCGCAGAAGCACTCCTCCCCGCCCTCGAAATCAACCTCGCCATCGCCGAAACCCTCCAACTCCCCGAAGTCCACATCCCTAACAGCGAATACGAACAAGGACTCCTCCACGACCTCCTCGTCTCACGCGAACTCACCGAAACCTTCGCCGAGGAAGTCCTCCGCTCCGCCCGCATCCTCGCGGACCGATACCAATCCGACCCCGGCCACGGCGAACACGTCGGCCGACTCTGCACCCGCTTCTTCAACGAACTCCACGACCTCCACCAACTCACCCCTCACGACGCCCTCCTCCTCCAGGTCGCCGCCATCCTCCACGAAGTCGGCACCTACGTCAGCCCTCGCGCACACCACAAACACTCCGAATACATCATCCTCAACTCCGAAATCTTCGGCCTCGACCGCCTCGACGTCACCCTCGTCGCCCTCGTCGCCCGCTACCACCGCCACTCCGGACCCCGCCTCGACCACCCTGCATACGCCGCACTCTCCACAGACGACCGCATCCGCGTCTCAAAACTCGCTGCACTCCTCCGCGTCGCCGACGCCCTCGAACGCACCCACGACCAACGCGTCTCCTCCATCGAAATCCACCGCGACCCACGCAAACTCCACATCCGCCTCCCCGGCCTCGCCGACGCCGCCGTCGAACGCCTCGCCATGGCCTCCAAAGCCGACCTCTTCCAACAAGTCTTCGGCCTAACCGTCGTCATCGACGAAGACAACTAACACCACATCTCCCTCTTCCTCTTCCTCTTCATCTCTTCTGATCACTGCTCACTGATCACTCGGCACGTCCCCCAATCCCCAATCCCCAATCCCCCGTCCATGCCCGACCCCACCTACGTCCGCGACGCCTTCGCACGAATCGCCGACCGCTACGTCCTCACCAACCACGTCCTCAGCGGCGGCATGGACCTCTGGTGGCGCTACCTCGTCACCAGACGCATCAAAAAATGGAAACCCGCACGCCTCTTAGACGTCGCCAGCGGCACCGGCGACCTCGCCCTTGAAATCCAGGAAACCTGCCCCGACTGCGAAGTCATCGCCTCAGACTTCTGCGCCGAAATGCTCGCCCACGCCTCCTCCCGCGGCATGGCCAAAACCATCGTCGCGGACGCCCTCAACCTGCCCTTCCCCGACGCCTCCTTCGACGTCGTCACCGTCGCCTTCGGACTCCGCAACATGGCCGACTACCCCGCCGCCCTTCGCGAAATGCACCGCGTCCTAAAACCCGGCGGCCACCTCGTCATCCTCGACTTCTCCCTCCCCACCGCCCCCCTCCGCGCCCCCTACCGCTGGTATCTCCACCGCGTCCTCCCCAAACTCGCCGGCCTCCTCACCGGCCAACGCGACGCCTACGAATACCTCGGCGGCTCCATCGAACAATTCCCCGCCGGCGAATCCATGAAATCCCTCCTCCAAACCACGGGCTACACCCACCCCCAAGCCGACCCCCTCACCTTCGGCGTAGTCACCCTCTACCAAGCCACCCGCTGAAAAGACAACTCTCTCTTCTGATTTCCCGCTCGTTGTTTTTCACTTCTCACTTCTCACTTCTTCTTAATCCACCCCCCCAGGCTTAGGCACCACCGGATCCGCCACCCGCCGCCTCCTCAACGTCTTCGCCTCTGGCGCCAACATCAGCGACGCCAAACCGATCGCTCCCAGCGACCACCACGCCAGCTCGCTCATCTCGAACCAATCAATCAGATAAAACCCTAACAGTGGAGCAAGCAACCCCCGCACCCCTGTTAGAAACGTGTGCACCCCCATGTAATCCGCCACCAACTCCGGCTTCGCCACCTTCGTCACCCACAAACTCCACGCCACATTCCCGCCCGAAGTCGCCATCCCGAAAAAGAACCCGCCCAACACAAACCCCGTCATCCCGCCAAACAGGAAAAACGACGAAATCGCCGCCACAAAAAATCCATTCAGAATGATCCGCAGCAAAAAGAAATTCATCGTGTCGAACAACCTCCCCCAAAACCGCGCGAACACCAGATTCGTCACACTCGGAATCATGCTCACCACCAGCGCGATCGCCGTCGGAGATAACACAATCCCATATCTCGGATTCGCCAGAAACTCCACCCTCAACGGCAACATCAGCAAATTCCCGAAACCCATCAGCATCCAGCTCGATAACAACCACCGGAAAACCTTGTCCGTCCGCACATGCCGCATCCCATGCAACGGATTCCCCGATCCCGCCGCATGCAACACCCGCGACGGACACTTCCCGATCCACAACCCACCCATCCCCGCCGCCACCGCAAACGCCAACAACAACCACCGATACCCCTCCATCTCCACCTCCAACCACAACCCCGCACCCCACGCAAACACCGTCGCGGAAAGCACCCTGACCATCACCGCCTTCGAAAACAAATCCCCTCGCTCCGACGAAGGATAATTCTCCTGATAGATCTGCGTCAGCATCGGAATCCCCATCGACAAACTCATCACCCCCACCATGCAAGCCGGCACGAAAATCCGCAGATCCTCAAAAACCCCCGCCAACAAAAACCCCATCGCCCCCACCCAACTCGCCACCGATGCCCCCTTCGCCGCCGTCCACCCCATCCGCCGCGTCAACAAAACCGCCAACGGACTCAACAACAACCCCAACGGCCCGCCCATCACCAACAACGCCTTCGCCGTCGCCCCCGTCCGAAAATACTGCACCGCAATGATCAACAAAAACGTCGATGCCGCCGTCTCCAAAACCCCAGCCGTCACCGCCCGCCGCAGCTCCAACTGAAACGTCCGGTCCCGCCGCCCCTTCACCTCATCACTTCCGCCATTCACGTCAACCCGCACACCCCAAACCCTAAACACCCCTCCCCCGCCGTCAACCCCGTCACCTCTAGACTTTCTTCACCACAGCCTTTCAGTATCGATCCGATGGTCTAACCGACACCTCCCCAACCTATCCTCCTTAGCCCAAGCGACGGACCATCCCCCCACTGTTCATTTTCTACCTACCTGCATTCCTAATTCCACCCTCCCCCTTCGCGTCTTTGCGTCTTCGCGTGAGCCCCTCTTCCCCAGAAAGCCTATCCTCAGTCCCGGCCTTCCATATTCCAACCTCTTCTCCTCACTTCTCACTCGGCACCCCCTCTCCGCGCCAATCGCGTGAGGCAAAGCCTTTTACGCGACCCCGCCTCCGCGTTTCGCTCCATAAGACTCCCGACCTTCAGACCTTCGACTTTAAGACCTTCGACTCTCCAAAGTTCCACATTTGACCTTCAATCGTGAACATTCAACTCTCCCTCACACCATGACCCTCACCGCCCCCGCCAAACTCAACCTCTCCCTCCGCGTCCTCGGCAAACGCGACGATGGCTTCCATGACATCGACACCCTCATGGTCCGCCTCCCCGGCCTCGCCGATGAAATCACCATCACTCCCGCCGATTCCTTCACCTTCACCTGCTCCGATCCCACCGTCCCCGCCGACGAATCGAACCTCGTCATCAAAGCCCTCCGCGCCTTCGAAAAAATCACCGGCACCACGCAAAACATCTCAATCCACCTCAACAAAACCATCCCCCACGGCGCGGGCCTCGGCGGCGGCAGCAGCGATGCCGCAAACACCCTTCTCGCACTCAACACCCTCCTCACCGCCCCTCTCCCCACCTCTCAACTCATCGAAATCGCCGCCTCCCTCGGCTCCGACATCCCCTTCTTCCTCATGCCCGGCCCCGTCCGCTGCACCGGCCGCGGCGAGATCCTCACCCCCGCCCCCACTCCGCCTCCACCCCTCCACGTCCTCCTCCTCAAACCTTCCTTCGGCGTCCCCACCCCCGATGCCTACGGCCAATGGAAAACCGCCGAAACCCTCCCCGGCCTCGATCACTCACCCATCTCCTTCCCCTGGGGCGAACTCGTCAACGACCTCGAACGCCCCGTCTTCTCCAAACACCGCTTCCTCGCCGAACTCAAACTCTGGCTCAACTCCCGCCCCGAAGTCGCCGCCGCACTCATGAGCGGCTCCGGCTCCACCGTCTTCGCCATCCTCAACACACCCGCCGCCGCAGAATACATCGCACGCGCCGCAAAACTCGAACTCGACCCACATCTCTGGTCCTGGAACGGCCTCACCGAAGGCTCATGAAAAAATTTCAGAATCTCTGAAAAAGATTTCACCTCCCCAAAGTATATCTCCCTGTCGCGACACGACAGGCGGCTCGTCTGAGATTCCCTTGGGTTTTTGGGTTTTTTCCCGGGGAAATCAGCCGGGCCGCTTTTTTATTCCCCCCCCAGGCACCCCTACATCCTTCTCGCCCAGCCAACACCCCACCAAAAAGTGTTCCGACTGCCTGCCCTTCGTCTTGTCCGCCGTAGCTTCAGCGAAGGAGGAAGCTTCAGCGAAGTAGAGTCTCAGTCGGAGAGCCAATGAATCACCCAAGAACCACACGAAGCTCTCCCCTTTTCAGCATCTCAGCCTTTCAGCTTTCCCCCCTCACCCCCCCGACATTGGCGGCAAAAACGCCACCCGATCCCCCGCCAACAACAATGTATCCCACTCCGCAAAATCATCGTTGATCGCCACCCTCAAATGCTCCACCCGCAGCATCAACCCAAACTCTCGATCCAACTCCTCATAAAGCCCCCGCGCACTCCCCCCCGGAGCAATGATCCGCTCCTCTTCCCC
>SXGQ01009707.1_pt1 | contig 31244 bp, 25 predicted proteins | sample 3178371 | NCBI WGS metagenome assembly SXGQ01 (sample SAMN11356859, study PRJNA531348) | freshwater metagenome | isolation source: freshwater sample F1-20 | place: China: Fuxian Lake, Yuxi | collected 2017-12-25
CCACGGGATGATCTGCCCCACCACGCCCACGGGGCCGTAGCCGAGGAATTCGGTCGGGAGGAGCTGGGCCCACCCCGCGTGGTGGTAGAAGTGGCGCGCCACGAGGGGGATGTCGAGATCGCGCGTCTCGCGGATCGGCTTCCCGTTGTCCATCGACTCCAAGACGGCGAAGAGCCGCGCATGCTTCTGCACCATGCGGGCGAGCGCGTAGAGATGCCGCGACCGCCGGTGCGGGGTGAGCTTCGACCACTTCGCAAAAGCGCCACGCGCCGCCTTCACCGCGGCCTCGACATCGGCGGTGGTCCCCTGCGTGACCTTCGCGAGCGGGGCGTTCGTGCTCGGGTCGATCACCGGGAAGGTCGTCCCCGGCGTGGTCCACTTCCCGGCGACGAAGTGCCCGAAGGTCGCCTCGTGCGCGGCGAGCCAGGCCCGCGCTTCGGCATCGCTCTCCGGAGCGGGCCCGTAATCCATCGACTGGAAGTGTTCGGCGACGCGAGTCATGGCATCGGCTGGCGATGGGCCGCAGCGTAGCGCCCGGTGACGTGATGTTCGAGCTGACGCTCGATGTCGGTGAGGAGCCCGGAGGCCCCGAAGCGGAAGAGATCGGGCTGCAACCAACGCACGCCGAGCTCCTCCTTCATGAGGAGGAGATAGTCGAGCGCGGGCTTGGCGGTGCGGATCCCACCGGCGGGCTTGTACCCCACCTGAAAGCCGGTGGCCTCGGCGTACTCGCGAATCTGGCGCGCCATCACGAGGGAGACGGGGAGGGTCGCGTTCAGCCCTTCCTTCCCCGTGCTCGTCTTGATGAAGTCGGCCCCCGCCTGCATCGCGACCCAACTCGCGCGCGCGACGTTGGTCAGGGTCGCGAGCTCGCCGGTGGCGAGGATCGCCTTGAGATGCGCGTCACCGCAGGCCTCGCGGAAGGCACACACCTCGTCGTAGAGCGCGGTCCAATCCCCCGTGAGCACATGCGCTCGGGTGATCACGATATCGATCTCGCGCGCCCCCGCCGCGACCGAGGCATGGATCTCCGCGAGTCGCGTCTCGAAGGGCGAGAGTCCGGCCGGGAAGCCGGTCGAGACCGCCGCGACGGGGATCCCGCTCCCCTCGAGGGCACGCACCGCGGTCTCCACCCACCGGTGGTAGACGCAGACCGCCCCGACGGTGATCCCGAGCGACTCCGCGCCGAGGGCGGCGAGGATCTCCGCGCGCACGGGGCGACACGCCTTCGCACAGAGCCGCGTCACGTTCCCGGCGGTGTCGTCGCCGGAGAGGGTGGTGAGGTCCATCAGGGTGATCGCCTTGAACAACCAGGCGGCCTGCCACTCCTTCTTCACGGTGCGTCGCGTGGGGATCGTCGCGGCGCGACGCTCGGCGGCACTGCGGTTCACGCGGATCGCGCGGACCCGCTCGAGGTCGAGGGGCTGGCCGGCGTTCCGTGGGAGCGTGTGCTCGCTCACGCGAGCAGCTCGGCGTCCCGGAGGCGATGCCCGATCACGGGCGCAGGCGGTGCATCATCCGCGGAAAGGGGATGCACTCGCGGATGTGCGGCGTGCCGCAGATCCAGGCGACGGTGCGCTCCAAGCCGAGGCCGAAGCCCGAGTGCACGAAGGTCCCGTACTTGCGGAGATCGAGATACCAGCCGTACGCGTCGAGGGGGAGTCCTTCCTCCTGGATGCGATGGAGGAGCTTGTCGTAGTCGTCTTCGCGCTGCGAGCCACCGATGATCTCCCCGTAGCCCTCCGGCGCGAGCATGTCGTCGCAGAGGACGGTGCGCGGATCGGCGGGGTTCTCCTTCATGTAAAAGGCCTTCGCCTCCTTGGGGTAGTTGCAGATAAATATCGGGGTCTCGTAGTCCTCCACGAGGAGCGCCTCGTCCTCGGCGCCAAGGTCCTCGCCCCACTGCACCGCGCTCCCCTTCTTCTGCAGGGTGGCGACGGCGTCGGTGTAGTTGATGCGCGGGAAGGGACCGCGGATCTTCTCGAGCTTGGTCACGTCGCGCGCCAGCTCAGCGAGCTCGACCCGACGCCGCTCGAGCACGCGCTGCACGAGGAAGGAGACGAAGTCCTCCTGCAGCTGCATATTCGCATGCGTGTCGTTGAAGGCGACCTCGGGCTCGATCATCCAGAACTCAGTCAGATGGCGCCGCGTCTTGGACTTCTCCGCGCGGAAGGTCGGCCCGAAGGTGTAGATCTTCCCGAGGGCGGCGGCCGCCGCCTCGCCGTAGAGCTGCCCCGTCTGCGCGAGGTAGGCGTTCCCCTCGTCGAAGTACTCGGTGCTGAAGAGCCCGCTCCGCTCGCCGATCGCGGCGGTGAGGATCGGGGTGTCGACGCGGAGGAAGCCGCGCTCGTAGAAGAAGTCGTGGATCCCCTGCTCGATCTCGTGGCGGATGCGCATGATCGCGACCTGCCGCGGGGTACGCAGCCAGAAGTGGCGATGATCGAGGAGGAAGTCGACGCCGTGCTCCTTCGGCTGGATCGGATAGTCGAGGGGGCTCGCGCCGATCACCGACAGGGTCGTGACCCCCAGCTCGACCCCACCGACCTGGCGCGCGTCGGCGCGCACCTCACCGGTGACGGTGACCGAGGTCTCGAGCGTGAGCGTGCCGAAGGTTGCCCACGACGCCTCATCGACCTCCTTCTTCACGACGACGCACTGCAGGAGCCCCGTGCCATCGCGCAGCACGACGAAGGCGATCTTCCCGGAGGAGCGAAGGTGGCTGACCCACCCCCGGAGGGTGACGGTCTGCCCGACGCGGTCGGGGAGGTCGGCGATGCGGATCACGGGCTCGGTGCTGGACATCCTTGAAAGCTAGGGGGGATCACCCGACGCGGAAGAGCTCCAACGCGCGACCGTAGCCGCGCCGGAGCACCTGCTTGATGCGCCGATGCTCAGGGCGAGCCAGATCGGGGTCCTCATCCACGAGGCGGTCGGCGGCGGCCCGGGCCGCATCGCTCAGGGCCTCGTCCTTGAGGGGATCGGCGATCCGGAAGGTGGGGACCCCGCTCTGCCGCTCCCCGAAGAGGTCCCCCATCCCGCGGATGGCGAGGTCGGCGCGGGCGATCTCGAAGCCGTCCTCGCTCCCGACGATCACCTGAAGCCGCTCCCCCGCCTCGACCCCCACATCCCCCAGCAGGATGCAGAACGACTCGGCGGCCCCGCGCCCCACCCGCCCCCGCAGCTGATGGAGCTGCGAAAGCCCGAAGCGTTCCGGATGCTCCACGACCATCACCGTCGCATTGGGGACATCGATCCCGACCTCGATCACCGTCGTCGCGACCAAGACATCGATCGCCCCATCACGGAAACGGCGCATCACCTCGTCCTTCTCGTCAGCGGCCATCCGGCCGTGTAGGAGGGCGAGCCGGAGGCCGGCGAGGGGACCGGTGGTCAGCGCCTCGAAGGCCGTGGTCGCGGCGGAGAGGGCGATCTTCTCCGACTCCTCCACGAGCGGGTAGACGATGTAGGCCTGCCGCCCCCCCTCGACCTGCGCACGGATGAAGGCCATCACCTTCGCCCGCGCCGATTCGGGGCGCATCGCGGTGGTGACGGGTTTCCGGCCCGGTGGGCGCTCATCCAAGAGGCTCACGTCGAGATCGCCGTACATCGTGAGGGCGAGGGAGCGCGGGATCGGGGTCGCCGACATCAGGAGGACATCGGGCTTCTGCGGCCCCATCCCCCGCTCCGCCAGCGCGCGGCGCTGATCCACGCCGAAGCGGTGCTGCTCGTCGATGATGGCGAGCCCCAGCGAGCGAAACGCCGTCTTCTCCTGGACCAGCGCGTGCGTGCCGACCACAAGGCAGGGCTCCCCGCCCTCCATTCGGGTGGCGGCGCGCCGGCGTTCCGCCGCACGCCGGCTCCCGGTCAACAGCACCGGGACGATCCCGAGCGGCGCCAAGAGGCGGTCGATCGTCCGCGCATGTTGTTCGGCGAGTAGCTCGGTCGGCGCCATGAAGGCCACCTGCTGATCATTCTCCATCGCGAGCAACGCGGCGAAGAGCGCGACGACGGTCTTCCCCGCTCCCACGTCGCCCTGCAGGAGTCGATGCATCCGCGTCGCGTCGCACATATCGGCGACGATCTCGCGGATGCTCCGGACCTGCGCCTTGGTCAGGGTGAAGGGGAGGACCTCACGGAACCGCGCCGTGAGATTCTTCTTATTCAGGAAGCGGATCCCATCGCGCGCGTTCCGGGTGAGCTGTCGCGACTTGCGATGGAGCAGGTGCACGAAGAGCAGCTCCTCGAACGCCAATCGTGAGCGCCCCTCGAGCGCCGCCGCCACCGACGCCGGCCGATGCACCGCCGCCAGCGCCTCGCGGAGCGCGGGCACCCCCGCCGCCGCGAGCATCGACGCGGGGAGATACTCCTCCACCAACGGGAGCAGCGCATCGAGATGCGACTCGATCAGCCCGCGGATCACCTTCACCGAGAGCCCCTCGGTGGCGCCGTATACCGACAGCACGCGCCCCCCCGTCGTGCCATCAGCGCCCGCGCCCAGGTTCACGAACTCGCGCGGGGCCAACTGTCGGCCGTGGAAGAAGCGCACCGGCCCACTCAGGAGGAGCACATCCTCCTTCGTGATCTGCCGATCGAGCCAGGGTTGCCCCGGCCACGCCACCTCGATCAGCCCCGACGCATCCTGCACCACCGCCTGGAAGACGCGCAGTCCCTTCTTCGTCGGAAGGATCCCGGTGCTGATCACCGTGCCGATCACCGTCGCATCCTCACCAACGCGGAGCGAGTTGATCGACCGGACCGTGGTAGCATCCTCGTACCGATGCGGGATATGCCAGAGCAGATCCCCCGCGGTGAAGATGTTGAGTCGTTTGAGGAGCTCGGCGCGCCGCGGGCCGACCCCGGTCAGATAGGTCACCGGGGTCTCGAGCGTCAGGCGCACCGGCGGCCGGGGGCTCACGCCTCGAGGAGCGCGCGCGCGAAGGTCGCGGCGTCGAAGGGCTGCAGGTCGGCGGCCTGCTCCCCCGTCCCCAGGAACTTCACCGGGACATCGATCGCCTCATGCACCGCGACCACCACCCCACCGCGCGCCGTGCCATCGAGCTTGGTCACCACGAGCCCGGTGACGGGGACCGCCGCCGAGAAGATCTTGGCCTGCTGCACCGCGTTCTGCCCCACGGTGCCATCGAGGACGAGGAGCGCCTCGTGCGGGGCACCAGGGAGCCGCTTCTCGACCACCCGCTGCACCTTCTTGAGCTCGTCCATAAGCGCACCGCTCGTATGCAGCCGCCCCGCGGTGTCGATGATCACGACATCCACCCCGCGCGCGACGCCGGCATCGATCGACTGGTACGCCACCGCCGCGGGATCCCCACCGGGCGCCCCCCCGACGAACTCGGCCCCGGTCCGGTCGGCCCAGACCTTGAGCTGATCGATCGCGCCGGCGCGGAAGGTGTCGCCCGCGCCGAGCAGGACGCGCTTCCCCTCGGCGCGGAGGCGCGAGGCGAGCTTCCCGATGAAGGTCGTCTTCCCCGCCCCATTCACGCCGAGGACGAGGATCACGGCGGGGCGTTCGATCGGCAGCTGCAGGGCGGGATCGTGGCGGCCGGCACGGAGCGCCCCCTCGATCTCCACGCGGAGCGCGGCGAGGAACTCGTCCGCGCTCGTGATCTTCCCGCGGCTCGCCAGTTCTCGGATCGCCTCCACCAGGCGCAATGTCACCGGGACGCCGAAATCGGCCTCGAGGAGCATCTGCTCCACCCGCTCGAGGGAGCCCTCGTCGACGCCCCCTCGGGCGAGTACCACCACGTCGGTGAGCGCGATCGCCTTGAGGCGCTGCCAGAGGGACTTCTGCGGGAGGTCGCCGGCCTGCTTCGAAAGGAACGCCATAGGTGAAACGTAGCGTCAGCGGAGCCCACGTCGACGCCGGAGCATCCACTCGAGCGAGAGCGCTGCGAGGGCGAGCGCGACGAGCCACCAGCGTCCGCGAGCCCCGAGCGATCGGCCCATCACCTCGCCCGTGCCCACCGGGCCACTCGCCACGGTCGGCGCCCGAGGGCGCTGCTCCGCTCGTTGCGCCGTCTCGAGCGCCCGCGCCGTAGCCTCGGTCGCCCCAACCGCATCGGTCGCCGCACCCAGCGCCGCACCGGCCCAATCGACCAGCGCCCCGACGAGCGCGTCGTAGGACTCCGCGCTGCGCCCGCCGCGGGACCTCCACCGCCAGAACCCAGCGGCGGGGATACGCACCACGCGCTGCCCGATCGCCTCACGTTCGGCCACGCGGATCGCGACGCGCGATTCGAACCGCCGCCCACGCCGGGTCTCCACCACCGTCGCCTCGTCGGCGCTCGCGCGCATCGGGGCCACATCGAGCGAGGGGAGCGAGTCCCACGGAAGCCCGCTCAGCGCGTCCGAGAGCGGGGAGGGCGACGAGGGCGCCACCGGATAGTACTCGTCCCCCGGCGGCGGGGGACTCATGAGGATGAGACCGGCGGTACGCAACGCGCCGGGCGCACCGAGGAAGGCGGTGTCGCCGTGGAGCAGGAGGAGCGAGGCCTCGCCTGCCTCGCGCCGGATCACGCCCTCCTCCACCGGCGCGAGCGTCCCATCGACCCGCCAGACCCCTTTCGCCACCTGCCAGTAGGCGCGCACCGGCCCTCGGCGCACCGCACGCAGGGCCGCGACCGCGTAGCGCGCATCCTGATCAGGCGCGGTCGAGATCACGACCGCGGCGGCGCCCCCCGTGATGCGCATCGGGACCGTGATCGAATCGGTGACGTTCGTCCCGTCGAGGAGGCGCGCGGTGAGTCGCACCGCTCCCTCCACGGCACCGAGGGGGACCGGCACCGAGACCACCCGCGTCTCGTATGGCCCCAATGCCTCGAGGTCGCGACGCGCGATCACCTGCGCATCACGCCCCAGAGTGAGCTGTCGCGGGGGCGCACCCGCCGCATCGGCGGTGACCGTCACCTCGGCGAGGATCGTATCGCCGGCCGGCGCCGCCGTCGGCGCATCAAGCGCGGTGAGGACCGCCGCGGCGCGCGCGGGACGATCGATGCGATGCACCGTGGAGCCCACGGGGAGTCGCGCCACCCACTCCGGATCGTCGAGTCGGCCATCGGTCACGACCTGGACCGGACGCCCCGTGGCCAGCGCCCACTCCGCCACCGGTCGGATCCGCGACCCCACATCGGTCGGCCGATCGGGGATCGGCGCGGTGCGCAGCGAATCCCCGAAGAGGCGCAGCGCATCGGCGTGGCCATCGAGGAGGGAATCGACGACAGCGCGCGCAGCGCGCCAGGCGGCGTCATCATCGTCGGCGAGCCAACTGACCGAGACGTCGAGCGCGACCACCGGTCGGGGCGCTACCGCGCGACGAAGTGGCGCGTCGAGCAGTGCGGCTACCACGACGGTGACGGCGACCCAGCGCAGAAGCGGGAGCACGATTGCGCCTCGGGGCACCTCACCCCGATAGAGCAGTACCGTCAGCCCCACGCCCAGGAGCGCCGCGAGCCCCCACGTCATCATCGGTACGATGCCTCAGCCGTGGGGAATGGGCCTAGTTGGTCACGGCGGCGCGCACGAGCCCGGTGGGCCCCTCGAGCGCCTGCTGTGCCAGGCGGCGGACCGACCCGAAGCGGTCGCGGTCGGCGCCACTCAGCGTGGGCCCCGCCGCCGACCGCAGCGCCGTGCGCGGATCGCGATGCGCCCCGCGCACCAGGACCTCGAAATGCAGATGCGGCCCCGTCGAGAGCCCCGTCGATCCCACATAGCCGATGGTCTGCCCGATCGAGACGCGGGCGCCCGACCGGATCGCCGGCCCGAACCCGCGCAGATGGGCATAGCGCGTCACGAAGCCATTGATGTGGCGCACCTCGACGACGTTGCCATAGCCCCCGCGGCGGCCGGCGAAGGTGACGGTGCCATCACCGATCGTGCGGACGGGGGTGCCAGAGGCGGCGGAATAATCGAGGCCCTTATGCGCGCGCCAGGTGCCAAGGACCGGGTGTCGACGGCCCCCGAATCCACTCGACATGCGACGAAAGGAGAGCGGCGCACGGAGGAAGGTCGCCGCGAGCGATCGCCCGTCCTGATCGTAGTAGCGGCTCCGGCCCGACGCGCCCTCGAGGCGGATCGCCTGGACCTCCGTGCCGCCCCGCTCGAGCCCCGCCGCCAACACCCGGCCGATGCGGGAGGCTCCCGTCTGCAACGACTCGCGCTCCACCACGACCCGGAGGCGATCGCCCTGCTGCAGGTCGCGCGACATATCGACGCGATACTCGTAGATGTCGGCGACGGTCCAGGCGAGCTCTTGGCGCGCGCTCCCCGAGAGCCAGTCGGCGGCCCCCGCATCGATCGCGGCGTAGAGGGTGCTCTGTACCGTCCCGCGGATCAGCACGGTGTCCGTCGTCCACGGGAGGCGCTCGTCGGTGGCGCGCCACTCACCACCCTCGTCGCGTCGCGCCACGATGATCCGGTCGACGCCGAGGAAGAAGCGAACCTCGTTCCCCGGGGAGCCGGCCGAATTGCCACGCACCTCGATCGTCATCCCCGCGCGGAGGCGCCGCGAATCGAGGGGCGTGGCCTCGAGGATGTTCGCCGCCTCGAGCGGGTCGAACCCGCGGCGCTGGAGGAGGGCGGTCAGGGTCTCGCCTCGGCCGAGGGTGTCGGCGCGGGACCAGCGACGGACGACGGTGGGGTCGAGGAGCTCCCCCGGCCGACCGACGCGAGGGGCTGGCAAACGAAGTGCGGCGATCGCGCGCGCCGCGACCACCGCACCGAGGAGGAGACGCCCCGCCCGGGGCGTCAATCCATCTGCCTCCGAATGAACGTCGGGATCTCCATGTCCCCGAGGTCCTCGATCGGGAGGGCGGTCGGTCGCGGGCGCGCGGCGGGCATGGCGTTGCCGGTCGCGAGCGGCGCGGCGGCGGGCGCCGGCGCCTGACGCGCGGCTCGGATCGCCGGATCGATCGGGATGACCGGGGTCGACGCGGCGCGGCCGATGAGGGCCGCCCCCGTCACCTTCCGCTCGAACCCGGTGGCGATCACCGTCACGCGCACCTCGCCCTGCATCGCCGGCTCGTAGACGGCGCCGAAGATGATCTCGGTCTCCTCGCCCACCGCCTCCTTCACGATGTCCGAGATCGTGGTGACCTCACCCAACGTGAGCTCCATCCCGCCGGTGATGTTGATCAGCACGCCGCGGGCCCCGATGATCGAGACGTTGTCGAGGAGCGGCGAATCGATCGCCATGCGCGCGGCATCGACCGCGCGGTTCTCCCCGCGCCCGATTCCCGTGCCCATGATCGCCGAGCCACCATCCTTCATGACCGTGCGCACGTCGTCGAAGTCGACGTTCACCACCCCCGCCTTGGTGATGATGCTCGAGATGCCGCCGGTCGCCTGCAAGAGCACCTCATCAGCCTTCTTGAGCGCATCCTGGAACGGGATCCCCTTCCCCACGACGGCCAGGAGCCGCTCGTTCGGGACCACGATCAGCGTGTCGACATGCTTCGCCATCTCGGCGATCCCCTCGTCCGCCTGGCGCATCCGCTTGCGCCCTTCGAAGAGGAAGGGCTTGGTCACGATACCGACGGTGAGGGCGCCCGCCTCCTTGGCGATCTCGCAGATGATCGGCGCGGCCCCGGTGCCGGTCCCACCGCCCATCCCGCAGGTCACGAAGACGAGGTCCGACCCCGCGAGGGCGCGTACAACCTCGTCGCGATTCTCCTCGATCGCCTGCCGACCGATCTCCGGCCGCGCGCCGGCCCCGAGGCCGCGCGTCAGCTTCTTGCCGATCTGGACCTTCACATCCGACTTGGAGTTGATCAGGGCCTGCGCATCGGTGTTGACCGAGATGAACTCGACGCCATCGAGCTGCTCCTCGATCATGCGGTTCACCGCATTGCCGCCACCGCCGCCGACGCCCACCACCTTCATGCGGGCGTTCTGTGCGGCGTGATCCTCGAGCTCGAAGATGTTCATGGCGCGGCGGACTCCATCGGAGGGGACGTGAGGACTGCGGCGGCGACGGCGGAATATACCACGACCGCCGTCTCCGATCCTATCCGGAAGACGACCGACCCCCCGTGTTGGAAACGGGCTAGAAGAAGTCCTGCAGCCAGGTCTTGACCTTCCCTGCGAACTGGTCCATCGAGGGGGTCGCCGGCAACCCGAGGCGGCGTCCGCCCTTAGGCGCGCTCGCTCCCATCGCGACGCGATGTGCGCCGTACTGGACGAGTCCCGTCACCGTCGCGAAGCGCGGGGTCTGTACGGCGTCGGCGAGGCCGCCGAGCGATTCACCCGGGACACCGAGCCGGGCGCCGGTCCCGAACACGTCGCTCGCGAGATCCGCCGTCCCCGGCTGTGCCCCGGCCCCGCCCGTCACCACCACGCCGGCCGCGAGCTTGGGGATCAGCCCCGCCCCTTGGACCTCACGCAGCACCAGCTCGAAAATCTCCTGCGTGCGCTGATGGATGATGTGGGCCAGCAACGAGCGCGGGATCTCACGCTCCCCCTGCGCGCCGGTGCTCGGCAGGCGCAACCGCTCGTCGTGCGGCACCAGCGGCTCGAACGCCGCGCCATAGGTCACCTTCAGCTGCTCCGCGTCAGCCTGCGTGACGCCGAGCCCGTGCACGATATCGCTCGTGACGTTCATGCCGCCGTAGGGGATCGTCCCGAGATGCCGGATCTTCCCCTCGTGGAACACCGCCACATCGGTAGTGCCAGCGCCGAGTTCGATCAGCGCGACGCCCAGCTCCTTCTCGTCGTCCGTCAGCACCGCGAGGGCACTCGCGAGGGGCTCGAGGACGAGCTCCCCCACGCGATACCCCGCGCGCTCCACCGCCTTGCGCAGGTTCATCGCCGGCGAGGCGCCGATGGTGACGAGGTACATCTCGGTCTCGAGCCGCGTCCCGATCATCCCGATCGGATCGCGGATCCCGAAGCTCTTGTCGACGGTGTATTCCTGCGGGATCGCATGGATGAGCTCGCGGTCCTGCGGGATGCTCTGGGCGCGCGCCACCGCGTTCGCGCGGTCGACGTCGGCCTTGGTGATCTCCGCCCCGGTGATCGAGGCGATCCCGGTGGAGGTCATCGCCTGCATGTGCTCGCCGGCGATCCCCGCGTAGACGGTCTCGACCTTCGCCCCCGCCATCCGCTCGGCGTCCTGCAGCGCCTTGGCGATCGAGCGCTGCGTCTCCTCGATATCCGCGACCACGCCTTTGCGAAGTCCCGTCGTACGCGACTGCCCCACCCCGAGGATGTTCACCGTGGGATGCTTGGGCAGGTCCCCCACGACCTCTGCGATCACCGCGGTGGTCTTGGCGGATCCGATGTCGAGGCCAGCGACGAGACGATCAGGGTTCATGGCGTGGTCGAGAGTCGGGCCACCACCTGGTCGCGAAAGCGGAGATCGAGCTCCACCGCCGTCCGTCCACGGGTGACGAGGTTCTGCTGCACGGCGAGCGCCTCGGCGAGACGCCCCGATGAGACATCCGCCCGAGCGAGGAGGCGGACGCTGGCGAGCTCCAGCACCACCGCGCCCTCCGGCCCCCGACGCGCATCGCTCACCTGCGCGTAGAGCGCGGGAAGCGAATCTTGCACCTGACTCAACAGCCGCAGGAGGAGCGTGTCGCGGGTCGCCAGCACGGGGAGATCGACATCGATGGTGGTGGGATCCACTGGGAGGGTCGCGCCGTCGGCATCGGTGACGCGCAAGCCGGTCGGCGTGTTCACCAGCGCCACCGGCGGGCGTTCCGTCACCTGCACCACGAGCGTCCCCGGGAGCCGCCGCCGGATGCGCACCTCGCGCACCTGCGGATGCTCGCGGACCCGCGCCACCAAGGGCGACGTCCCGTCCCAGATCGAGGCGGTGGTGTCGACCCTCAACCTCGAAACGATTTCATCGGGGGCCGCGTAACGGGTCCCCTCGATCACCACGCGCCGCACCCGGAAGAACTCCATCCGCCGCAGCCCCTCGCGCCCCCACCAGGGGCTCGTGACGACGACCACGACGATCGTCCCACGCCAGACCCAGCGGAGCCGTTGCCGCAGGCGGTCGCGCCAGCGGACCTCCTCGGTCATGCGCCCAACCGGGCGAGGAGCTCGGGCCCCGTCTTGGTGACGTCCCCCGCCCCGACGGTGAGGACCACGTCTCCCTCCCGCAGGAGATCGGCGAGGGCGCCCGCCATCGCATCGCGCGGCCCGGTCCACACCGGCGCACGGCCGGCGCGCGTCGCCGCATCGGCGATCAGCGCGCTCGTCACCCCGGGGAGCGGCTGCTCGCGCGCTGGATAGACCTCCGCCAGACAGAGCACGTCCGCAGCGGCGAGCGCCTCCCCGAACTCCCCAGCGAAGTCGCGCGTCCGACTGAAGAGGTGCGGTTGGAAGGCGACGACGATTCGACGATCGGGATACGCTTCGCGGGCCGCGGCCAGCGTCGCCGCCACCTCGGTGGGATGATGCGCGTAGTCGTCGACCACCGTCACGCCACGTGCGCTCCCCTTCCGCTGGAAGCGCCGCTCCGCCCCGACGAAGCGCGCGAGCCCCGGCGCCATCGCCTCGACGGTGAGCCCCCACGGACCGATCCCGCAGGCGAGCGCCGCGAGCGCATTCAACACATTGTGCCTCCCCGGTACGCCGAGGTGCACCGCACCCAGCGGCTGGCCGTCGTAGACCACGGTGAAGGTCGAGCCCCCATCGTGATGACGGATCTCTCGCGCGACGAGCCGCGCATCGGGGCTCATGATCCCGTAGCGGATCACCTCCGCCGTCGCCGGCGAGGGGAGCGCGTTCGCGCCGGGGTCATCGGCGCAGAGCACCACGTAGCGCGCGCGCCGCACATAGGTCGCGAAGGTCGTCGTGATGTCGGCGAGGTCGGCGTAGATATCCAGATGATCGGCCTCGACGTTCGTCACCACCGCGACCGTCGGCGTGAGCGCGAGGAACGACCGATCGTACTCATCGGCCTCGACCACGAAGAGCTCGTGCCCGCCACGCGAGAGGTTCCCGCCCCACGCGGACACGCGCGCGCCGACCACACCGGTGGGTTCCTTCCCTGCCGCCGCGAGCGCCTCGGTGGTCATCACCGTCGTCGTGCTCTTGCCATGAGTCCCGGCGATCCCGATCAGCACCCCGCCCGCCGTCGCCTCGGCGAGTGCCTCGGCGCGGCGCACCACCTCGAGGCCGAGCGTACGGGCGCGCATGACCTCGGGATGATCCTTGGGGATCGCACTGGAGACGACGAGGGCGCGATGGTCCTCGAGATGCGCGGGGTCGTGCCCCGTCTGTACCGGGACCCCGAGCGCGATGAGGTCGACTGCCCCGGCGGGATCGCGGTCGCATCCCGTCACGCGCGCACCACGCCGATGCAGCAGCTCGGCGAGCGCGCTCATCCCGGCGCCGCCGATCCCTTGGAAGTGGATCGGCCGTGGATCGGTGGGATCGAGCAGTGGCATGCGAGGAATCTAGACGGCGCGGCGATCGAGTCGCTGCGCGATCTGCCGGGCGATGTCGGCCGCCGCGGTGGGACGACCGCGCCGTCGCGCTGCCTCCCCCATGGCGCGCCGCGCCACCGGATCGGTGATCAACGCGCGCACCTCGGCGTCGATCCGCTCCGCGCTCAACGCCGACTCCGGGAGATGCCGTGCGGCGCCCGCCGCCTCGAGGACCTGGGCATTCGCCGTCTGATGGTCCTGCGCCGCTGACGGGAGCGGGACGATCACCATCGGGATACCCCACGCACAGAGCTCACTCGTCCCCATCATCCCGCCCCGGACGAGCGCGAGGTCGGCCGCCGCATACGCATCGCTGATCGGTGAGAGATAGGGCACCACGCGCACGTCGGCGCGGTCGAGATGCGCGAAGGCATCGTGCTGACCGCGCCCGGTCGCCCAGAGCACACAGAGCCCCGCTGGGATCCCCCGCTCCACCCAGCTCGCCACCGCGCGGTTGATCGCGCGCGCCCCCTGCGAGCCTCCGAAGACGAGCACCACCGTCGCGTGCGCTGGGAACCCCCACCGCGCCCGCGCCTCCGCCGGCGCGGGATGCAGGTCGGGGGGCGGCTGGATCGGATTCCCCGTATCGCGATAGACACAGCGCCCGCGCGGCAACCAGCGCTCGGCCTCGGGATAGCCGAGGTAGGCCTCGGTCGCGAAGCGCGCCGTCCAGCGCGCGGTGATCCCGGGCACCGCATCGCCGATGTGCTGCACGAGCGGGACGCGATGCGCCCACGCCCACGCCGAGGCGAGCCCGGCGGCATAGCCCCCGGTGCCGACCACGAGCGCCGGTCGCAACGTGCGCCCGAGCGCCGACATCGCACGCCACCCGCTCACCGCGCCACGGAGCGTCTTCCAGTTCCGCCAGAGCTGCGGTCGGTAGAGGGGATGCAGATCGAGTAGGCGATGCGGGAACTCGGTGGTCGGGAGCACATCGCGCTCGATCCCACGCTGCGCCCCGACGAAGAAGGGGCGGACCTCGGGACGGATCGCGACGAGCGCGCGGGCGATCGCGAGCGCCGGATAGAGGTGCCCCCCGGTCCCACCGCCGGTGAAGAGGACGTTCATCGCGCGTCCGACGTGGGCGTGCGACCACCCACGCGCTCACGGTCACTCCCGATGTTCACCAGGAGCCCCGTGATGAAGAGCGAGAGCATGATGTTCGAGCGCCCGTACGAGACGAATGGCAGGGTAAGTCCCGTGGTCGGGAGCAGCCCGATCACGACGCCGAGATGCAGATAGGCGGTGAAGACCATCGTGGTGGTGAGCCCGATCGCGACCAGCTGAAGGAATGGCGAACGCGCCTGCTTCGCGATGCGGAAGCCGAGCCAGGTCCAGAGCGCGTAGAGCACGATCAGCCCCGCCAACCCGACGAACCCCCACTCCTCCCCCACGTTGCTGCCGATGAAGTCGTTGTACGGGAGCGGGAGGAAGCCGAACTGCTGCCGCCCCTGTCCGAACCCGACGCCGAAGAGACCGCCCGATCCCACCGCGATCAGCGACTGCTGCAGCTGGTGCTTCACCGCGTCCGTCCCATCGGTCCCATCGACGAAGCCGAGCAACCGACGCACGATGTAGTCAAACTTGCCGACGAAGGTCCAGACGAAGGGGAGGCCGACGATCCCCAAGAAGACGAAGTGCCCGATGCGCGCCCCGGCGGCGAAGAGCATCACCCCCATCACGAGGGCGTAGAAGAGCGCGACCGAGACGTCCGGCTCCAGCGCGACGAGCGCGGCCAGGATCCCGAAGATCGCGCCAAAGGGCGCGAGTCCGTGGCCCAGGCGGCGGAGCCCCTGCTCCCCGCCCTTCTTCACGATCAGCATCGCGGTCCAGACGACGAGGGCGAGCTTGCCGAACTCGGAGGGCTGGATCGATCCGCCGAGGAGGACGCGACGCGACCCGTTGATCGGAGGCGCGATCGACCGGGTGAAGGGCAGCACGGTGAGCAAGAGGCCGATGATCGTCAGGACCATCCCTGCCCAGGCGTACTTCTGCCAGCGATCGGCATCGACCTTGGCGAGGACGGCGAATCCCACGAGCCCCGCCACCACCCCGGTCAGTTGGCGATAGAGGAAGTGCCAACTCGGGCGCTGGGCGGCCATCGCCACCCCCGCGCTCGCCGAATAGAGGGTCGCGAGCCCGAAGGCGAGGAGCACCGCGGTGACGACGATCAGGATCCGCGCCTCGAGCGACATCCGCCACCGGAACCGCGCCCCGGTGGACCGATCGCCGCTCGCTGCCGACTCAGCGTCCTTCCAGAGGATCGGCGGCGCGGTCACGCGCCGAAGGCGAGCCGACGGAAGGTCTCGCCGCGATGCAGATAGTCGGTGAACATGTCGTAGCTTGAGCAGGCGGGGGCCAGGAGGACCACATCACCAGGCGCCGCGAGGGCACGCGCGCGCGCGATGACGTCCTCGAATGACGATCCGAGCCGCTCGACGGGCACATGCCCCTCGAGATCCGCGACCACCCGCTCCGCCGCCTCGCCGTAGGCGAGCACCACCTTGCAGTGCGCACAGATGGCGTCGAGCATCGCCGTGTACGGCTCCCCCTTGTGACGCCCCCCGAGGAGGAGGATCACCGGGCGGGTCATCCCCTCGAGCGCGACGCGTGCCGCGCCGATGTTCGTCGCCTTGGAGTCGTTCACCCAGAGCACCCCGCCGACCTCCCCCACCGGTTCCACCCGATGCGGGATCGCGCGGAAGGCGCGGAGCCCCTCGGCGAGCCGGGCGCGCGCCTCCGCCGTCTGGTGCGCCGGATCGGCCGCCCAGACCGCGAGGGCGGCGCAGAGCGCGTTGGCCACGTTGTGATCACCGAGGAGCTGCAGCTCGGCGCGCGGCAGGAGCGGCGCCCCGGCGAGCATCAGCCGGTCCCCCGTGCGGTCATACCACGCCTCGGCTGCGCTCTCCGCGAGCGAGAAGCGGAGCGCGCGCCCCGCGATCCCGGCGGTGCGGTGCCTCACCTCGGCGTCATCGCCATTCACCACGCGCGGCGACTGCGCCGTCGCGTTCGCGAAGAGCCGCATCTTGTCGCCGTAGTAGGCGTCGAGCGAATCGTAGCGGTCGAGATGATCGGGGCTCAGGTTGGTGAGGACCGCCACCCGTGGGGCGACCGATGGCGTGTCGTGCAGCTGGAAGCTCGAGAGCTCCAGTGAGGCCCACGCCGGCGGCGCCTCACGCATCGCGATCTCGGCGAGCGGGGTCCCGATGTTCCCCGCCTCGACGGCGTCACGCCCGACCGCCCGGAGCAGATGCCCGATCAGCGCGGTGACGGTGGTCTTCCCGTTCGTCCCGGTGGTCGCGATGTAGGTGAGCGCCGGGAGCGCCCGGAGCGCGACATCGATCTCCGAGAGGACGGGGATCCCACGGTCATGAGCCGTCGCCACAGGCGGCGCGCTCGGCGGCACCCCGGGACTCACGACGACCGTCCCGGCCCGCGCGATCCGCGCGAGGTCGTGCGTGCCCGACTCGGCGTCGATCCCCTCCGCGCGCAACGCGGCCGCCACCTGCTGCACCCGATCACCCCGCCCCGCATCGCTCACATAGACGCGCGCGCCGGCCCGTGCGAACAGACGGGCCGCCGCCGCCCCACTCGCCCCGAGGCCGATCACCGCGACCTCGCCCTTCGCAGCGAGTGCCGCCAATCCCGCCGGGGTCATCGGATCTTGAGCGTGGAGAGCGCCAGGAAGGCGCAGAGGATCCCGAGGAGCCAGAAGCGCACCACCACCTGCGTCTCCGGCCACCCCTTCAACTCGAAATGATGATGGATCGGCGCGCGCAGGAAGACGCGATGCGCTCTCGCATACTCGAGCCCATGCCGGCGACGACGCCACTTGAAGGTCGAGCGCTGGACGATCACCGAGACCGTCTCCGCCACGAAGACGCCACCGACGATCAGCACGAGGAACTCGCTCTTGAGGAGGATCGCCACCGCACCCAAGGCCCCGCCGAGGGCGAGCGAACCGGTGACGCCCATGAAGACCTGCGCCGGGTGCGCGTTATACCAGAGGAACCCCGCCGCCGCACCGAAGACCGCCGCGCAGAAGATCGTGAGCTCCCCCGCCCCGCGCAGGTAGAAGATCTGCAGATACTCCGACGCGTCCACGCGCCCCATCACGTAGGCGAAGACCGCCATCGTGAGCATCGCGATCGCCATCAACCCGGACGCGAGGCCATCCAGCCCATCGGTGAGGTTCACCGCATTACTCGTCCCCGTCATCACGAAGGTGACGAAGGCCAGGTAGGTGACGGGCGGGAGGGTCACGAGCAGGTACTTATAGAAGGGGAGCGTCGTCGCCGTCCCCGAGAGCTGACTCAATGGCCACTGCCAGATGACGAGCCCGAGCGCGAGTCCGATCGTCACCTGCCCCGCGAGCTTGTAGCGCTCGACGAGTCCCCGGTTCTCCTGGCCGGCGCGCTTCTGCATCAGCTTCAGGTAGTCATCGAGGAAGCCGATCGCCCCCATCCCGAGCGTCACGACGAGCGCGAGCCAGACATAGCGACTGTCGAAGCGCATCCAGCACAGCGTCGCGAGGGCGATCGCCGCGAGGATGATCAGGCCTCCCATCGTCGGTGTCGTCCCCTTCCCCGCATGCGTGTCGGGGGTCCCGTCGCGCACGACCTGATGGACCTGCATCCGTTGCAGCACGCGCAGGAGCATGGGGCCGAGGACGAAGGAGATGAGGAGCGCCGTCATGGCGGCGCCCGCCGCCCGGAACGAGATGTAGCGGATGATGTTGAATCCGCTCTCGTAGCGCGTGAGGGGGAGGAGGAACTCGTAGAGCATCAGGCAGTCGCCCAGGTGGTGAGAGGCGGGACCAGGCGTTCGAGCGCGACCCCGCGAGAGGCCTTCAAGAGGATGGCGGCGTCGGGTGCGAGTCGAGGCTGCAGCTGCGGCCAGAGATCCTCGACATCGTTGGCGAGGAGGATACGCGGATCCCCCAGCGCGAGCTGCTCGAGCGCGGGGACGAACTCCCCGATCCCACAGATCAGATCAAAGCCCCCGGCGAGCGCCACCTCGGCCACCTCGCGGTGCGCCCGCGCCGCCGCCGCTCCCAACTCGCGCATCGTCCCCAGCACGACGACGCGCTGGCGCCCCGCCCCGATATCGGTGAGCAGCGCGAGCGCTGCCTTCGCCGAGCCTGGATTCGCATTGTACGCGTCATTCAATAGGAGGGCGCGCCCGAGCGGGGTGACCGCCGAGCGCATCGAGGGGAGCGGCATCGCGGCGATCCCACGCGCGGCATCCGCGATGGCGATCCCGAACTCCCGTCCCACGGCGAGCGCGAGCGCGGCGTTCGCCACGTTGTGGCGCCCGCGGAGCGGGAGCTCGACGCGCGTGCCCTCGAGGTCGATCCACCCCAGACCATCGGCGTGCACCCCGCTCGTGGTGGGCACCGTGACCGCGACCACATGTCCCGCGCGCCGCGTCGCCTCGGCCACCACCTCGGGTTCTGCCGCGGGCACCACCGCGATCGGTACCTCGTCGCAGAGGGCGAGCTCCTCGGCCATCACCCCGGCGAGGTCCCCGAATCCTTCGAGATGTTCCTCCTGCACCGTCGTCACCACCGCCAGATCGGGGCGCACGACGTCACGGAGGAAGGCGATCTCACCCGGCTGGTTCGTCCCCACCTCGATCACCGCGACATCCGCGGCATCATCGAGCGCGAGCAGCGTCAGTGGCACGCCGACACGATTGTTGAGATTCCCCGTCGTCGCGTGCACGCGGAGCCGACTGCCGAGCACCGCTTTCAGGAGCTCCTTGGTGCTCGTCTTCCCATTGCTCCCGCCGACCGCCACCACGGGACGCGCCCACGCCAGTCGCCGATAGCGGGCGAGATCGGCGAGAGCCAGATGCGTGTCCTCGACGGTGAAGACGGGGACGCCGAGGCCGGCGGTTCGGGTCGCATCCTCGACGACGAGCGCCGCCGCGCCGGCGGTGACCGCCTGGGCGAGATAGTCATGCGCGTCGAACCGCTCGCCACGAAGCGCGACGAAACAGCTCCCGGGCGCCAAGGCCCGCGTATCGGTCGTGATCCCGCCCAATGGACGTCCATCCGAGGGGCCCTGTCCCAGCGCCGCCGCCACCCGCTCCACGGTCCAGAAGCTCATGCTGACCCTCGGAGGAGATCGAGCACGATCTCGCGCTCATCGAAGGGGGATTTGGTCGTCCCGTAGATCTGATAGGTGTCCGGACCCTTCCCGACCATCAGCACCACGTCCTTTGCCGGGTCGGCGAGGCGGAGCGCGTGCGCGATCCCTTCACGACGGTCGCGGATCACCTCGTAGCTCCCCGGTGGCAGGGGCGCCACCGTGTCGGCGATGATCCGATCGGGGTCCTCGGTGCGCGGATTGTCATCGGTAATCACGAGACGATCGGCGAGCCGATGCGCCACGGTCGCCATGAGCGGACGCTTCCCGCGGTCGCGGTCCCCGCCGCACCCGAAGACGAGGATGATCCGACCCGCGGTGTAGGGCCGCAGCGCGGTCAACACGCGCTCGTAGGCATCAGGGGTGTGGGCGTAGTCCCGCAACACCGTGGGATGCTCGTGCAGCACCTCGAGCCGCCCCGGGACCTGCGGGACGCTCCCCAACCGTTCAGCGATCGTCGCAGCCGACATCCCGACCGCGAGCGCCGCACCGGCGGCCGCCAGCGCGTTGGCGACGTTGAAGTCCCCCATCAACGGGAAGGCGACCGGGAACCGTCCCTGCGGGGTGACGAGGGTCCAGTCGCTCCCGCCGGCGCGATAGCGGAGATCCGCGGCGCAGACGGCCGCCTCGGCATCGGCCATGGAGAAGCGCATCGTCTGCGGCACCACGGGAAGCCCCGCCCACATCGGGTCATCGGCGTTGATGATCGCCGTCCCGGTCGGGGCGAGCTGCGCCAGCAGCAACGCCTTCGCGTCGCGATACGCTGCCATCGTGCCGTGATAGTCGAGATGTTCGCGCGTGAGGTTGGTGTAGACTGCGGCCGCATAGGTGAGCCCATGCATGCGTCGCTGATGGAGCGCGTGCGACGAGCACTCCATCGCAACCGTCGTCACGCCGGCCTCGACCAGGGCGCGCAGGACCCGGTGGAGCTCAATCGGCCCAGGGGTCGTGAGCCCTGACCCGCCGGGCAGCGTCCGTCCCTCGCCCCCGATCCGCACCCCGATCGTCCCGATGCTCGCCGCACGCCCCGCCGGCGCATCGAGTAGATGGCGCAGGAGATGCACCGTGGTCGTCTTGCCGTTCGTCCCCGTCACGCCGATCAGCGTGAGCTGCGTCGCCGGATCGCCATAGTACGCCGAGGCCGCGACCGCGGCCGCGACACGACTCTCGCGCACCACGAACGCGGGCACGGGGCACGCCGCCGGGTCCTCCGCGATCACGAGTCCCGCCTTCGCCTGCTGCGCCGTGGGGAGGAAGTCATGTCCATCCCGCGCGCTCCCACGTACCGCGACGAAGCAGCTCCCTGGCTTCACCTGCCGACTGTCGTCGGTGAGCCCGGTGATCGCCGACGGGAGCTCGCCACGGACCTCGACCAACTGCCCCGCGCGCTCCAGCGCCTCGCGGATCCGCTCGACCATCCCCTGCGGACCCGCCCGCTGCGCCGTCATCGCTCGCTCCTGCGCACCGGCGCGAATCGCACCACGCTCCCCGAGGGGAGGATGGTCCCCGCGGTGGGCGAGGTCTCCCCCGCTGATCCCATCGCATCGATCGTCACGCGGAAGCCCGCCCGATGCAACGTGCGCACCGCCGCCCGGGTTGAGAGCCCACGCACCTCCGGTACCGGGCGCGAGATCACCACGCGCCGCGGCGGGCTCACCGACACGGCGAGATCGACCACGACGGGCGCATCGGAGCGATCGCGAGGCGGCGCCTCGACGACGGGCGCCACCGCGGCCACCTGGCTCGTCGTCTCCGGGACCGTCGGCGTGGCACCCACCGCGGGTACCACCGTCCGATCATCAGCCATCGCACGCGCGATCACCGGCGCCGCCGGTGCCGTGGGGGCGCCCCTCAACTCGAGCGCCCCATCCCGCGCCGCCAGCGCCGCCTGCAACACCGCCTTCGTCACCGGTGCCGCGATCTCACCCCCATAGAACGCCCCCTCTGGGGCATCGAGCTTCACCAAGATCACGAGCTGCGGATCCTCCGCGGGGAAGAACCCGACGAAGCTCGCCGTGTACGCGCCGTCCTCATACCCCCGCCCATCATCACGCATCCGTCGCGCCGTCCCGGACTTCCCGGCGACGCCGTATCCCGCGAGATCGGCCCGCCCTCCCGTCCCCGTCGTCACCACGTCGCGCAGCAACTTCCGCATCGTCGCCGCCGTACTCGGCGACATCACCCGCCGCACCGTGCGACGCGGCGCCCGGAAGCGCACCGCCCCATCGGGGCCCCGCACCTCGCGCACGAGCGTTGGCTCGAGCAATTCCCCCCCATTCGCGAAGGCTGCGTACGCCATCGCCAACTGGAGCGGCGTCACGGAGACCTCATAGCCCATCGCGAGCGAGGCCGGCGACTGCTTCGACCACTCCGCCGTCGGACGCAACCGCCCCGGGGATTCCGAAGGATAGGGGACCCCGGTCACCATCCCGAACCCCACATCACGCAGCGCCTCGTATTGCTCCCGGAGGGTGAGCCGCTCGGCGAGTTGGATGATCCCGACGTTCGACGATTGACTGATCACCTCGGCGACCGTCATCGACGCCGCCGGATGCACGTCCTTGATCGTGCGGCCGAAGCGCTCGATCTCCCCATTGTAGGTGGGGATGACCTCGTCGAGGGTGACGCGCCCCCGCTCGATGAGCGCCGCCGCGATGAAGGGCTTCATCGTCGAGCCGGGCTCATAGGGCTCGGTGAGCGCCGTCGCGCCCGAGGCATCGGCCCGCGCCCGCCGACTCGCCAGCGCGCGGATCTCCCCGCTGTGCGGGTCGAGGAGGAGCACATCCCCCCCGCGCGCGTTGCGTTCGGTGATCGCATCGGTCAGCACGCGCTCCGCGATGTCCTGCAACGGCTGATGGATCGTCAGGACCACCGACTGCCCATCCACGGGCGCCACGCTCCGCTCTTCCGGCGAGGCGAGGGCCCCGGCGCGCCCCGTGCGGACCAACACGGTGCGTCCCTTCTCCCCCTCGAGCAGCGCATTCAATGACGCCTCGACGCCCCCCACCGCCTGCCCATCGCGATCGGTGGTCCCGAGGAGATTGCGCAGCCCCTGCGTGGGCGGGGGGACCCGTTCGAGCACCGGCCGCGGGTGCACCCCGCGCATCGCCAGCAGATCCTCGACCTCGGTCGAGAGGAATCGTCCGGGGAGTTCGACCCACTTCCGCTTGGGATCGGTGGCCCGGGCGATGAAGGTCTCTGGAACCCCACTCCGCTGGAGGGCCGCGCGCAGCACCGCACGGTCACGCACCTCGGTGGGCGCGATGTCCAACCGGACGAGCGACCGACTCTCGACGAGCACCGTTCCCGCGCGATCGAGGATCGCCCCGCGCCGCGGCGGGAGCTCCTTCTCGACCGTCTGCTGCGCGCGCGCCGTCTCCGACCAGCGGTCGCGCTGGTAGAGCTGGATCCACGCCGCACGCAGCAGGAGCGCGCCGGCGAAGAGGAGGAATGCCCCCTGCACGAGGCCGAGGCGACTGACGCGAATCACGGTGGGACGGACCCCGGGGCAGGACGTGGGAGGCGGATGACGAGACTCTCGGCGGGCACGCGGAGGCCGAGACGCTCCTCAACCGAACGCGCGAGACGAGCGCGGCTGGACGCATCACGGATCGCACCCTCGAGCGCGGCCTCCGTGGCCTCGAGGGCGGTCCGCCGCTGCTCCAGGGCACGCAGCTCGCGCGCCTGCGCGAGCCCCGTACTCCGCCTCCATATGACGCCTGTGGCCAGGAGGAAGAAACCGAGCAAGCCGAGCAGGAGCTTGGTCCGTCCGCGCATCGTCAGTGCGCCTCGCCGGCGCGGCGCCAGATACGCAGCTTGGCACTCCGTGCCCGTGGATTCCGCGCGATCTCCTCGCCCGTGGCGAGGATCGCCTTCCGCGTGACGGCGGTGCCGAGCGCCACGCCCCCGCAGCGGCACCGCGGCTGGCGCGGCGGACAGGTGCACGCCGTGCTCCACGCCCGAAACGCGTGCTTCACCACGCGATCCTCCCCCGAGTGATAGCTGATCACCGCGAAGATCCCGCCCGGGACGAGACGGTCGCGCAACGAGACCAGCGCGTGGCGGAGCCCGTCGAGCTCGTCATTCACCGCGATGCGCACGGCCTGAAAGAGCCGCGCGAACTCCGACGGCCCACTGCGCGGCCCCAGCACCGCGCGGATCGCCCCCACGAGATCATCGCTCACGGCGAACGGGGCCCGCGCGCGCCGTCGCACGATCTCCTGCGCCAGCCGGCGTGCCTTCGGCTCGTCCCCCGCCTCACGGAAGACCGCCGTGAGCGACTCCGCCTCGACCGTGTTCAGATACTCGGCTGCCGTCATCGCCTGGGCGGGATCCATCCGCATATCGAGCACCACCCCGGGGCGGAAGGAGAACCCCCGCGCATCGTCATCGATCTGCTTGGACGAGACCCCGAGATCGAGGAGGATCCCGTCGAACCTCCGGTCCGCGAGCGCCGCCACCTCGTCGATGGTGTCGTGGTTCCCGAGCACGGCCTCGAAGCGCCCCGCGCGCTCCGCGGGCGCGAGCCGCGCCAGAGCCTCCGCGAGCGCGGTCGGATCGCGATCGAGCCCGATCACGCGATGGCCGGCGGCGAGCAAGGCCGCGCTGTGTCCCCCGCCGCCGAGCGTCCCATCGAGCACGGTGCCGGACGACGCGAGCGCGGCGCACACCGCATGCACGAGCACGGGATCGTGCCACGCGCTCCCGAACGCCGACGTCGCCATCGTGGACGCGAGGTCCTCGACGGCCGGGGCATGCTCGGAAGGGACGCTCGGGCGCGGCACGAGAGAAAGATGGTGGAGCCGGCTCCCAAAAACACGACACCCGCCGACGCAGGCGTCGGCGGGTGTCGGAGAACCCTCGGTCAGCCGAGGCTCAGGGCTTGCAGAGCGTCGTGACCTGCCGGTCGATGTAGGGCGAGAGCTGGTTCACCAAGCCGAGGATCTGCGCCGCCGCATCGGGGGAGGTGCGCCCCCCCTGCTGGGTATAGGTCATCGCGTCAGCGGTCGCGGCCTGCGCCACCTTGGCCTCGTCGCAGCTCTTGCTCGCCTGTAACCCGGTCGCGATCACCTGCGCCGTGTAGAACGACGAGACGCCGATCAGGAACTTGGCATTCCCCTTGAGCTGGGCGTCCGTGGTCGTGCTGTCGGCGAAGTGGAGATACGGGAGGGCGGCCTGGAATGACGCCGCCTTCTTGGGATCCTCGGCGACAGCGGCACGATAGAGGCGGTTCCCGATCGAGAGCGCAAAGCCCCCAACCTGGTTCGCATCATCTCCGGCGCCCTTCGCCTGCCGCAGCGAGACGAGCGCGCTGTCCGGGAGATTGAGGTCGTTGTAGGCGACCGCGATCTGGGTCCATCCATTCGGGATCTTCGGATTGATCTCGAGCGCCCGCCGCGCCGCGACGATCGACTGCTGCCCCTCGCCCGCCTTCTTCAGCGTCTGAGCGTAGAGCTGCCAGAGATCGGCGTCCTGCGGGTAGCGCGTGGTGGCACGACGCGCCACCTCCGCCGCCTTGACCGTCTGGCTGTCGGAGGCGTAGAGCGCGGTGAGGCGCGTGAAGAAGGCGGCGTCCGCCCGCGTCGAGTCGAGCTGGATCAGCTCCTCCCCCGTCGTGATCGCACCCTTCAGATCGCCCGAGGCCGAGAGGATCTTGAACTGGAGCACGACGAGGTCGATGTCCCCCGGGTTCTCGGCGACCGCCTTCACCACGACCTCCTTGGCGACGTCGAGCTTCCCACTCGCGGCTAGCGCATCGATCACGCGGGTCGCGAGGGCGGCATCGCCCGGATTCGCGGCGAGGAGCCGCAGGAGATAGCCGTTCGCCTCGTTCGCATTCCCGGCCTTCTGCTCCGCATCGGCGGCCACGGCGAGCGCCGCACGCGAGTTCGGATCGATCGCGAGGATCTCCTTCGCCATCACCACCTGCTCCGCCGGCGCCACCTCCTTCCGGACGAGCACCTGCATCTTGCAGTAGCGGACCAAGGTCGCCTGCGGATACTCGGTGATCCCGGCATCCGCGGCCTTGAGCGCCTCGTCGAGCTTGTTGTCTCGCGCGGCGTTCATGCACGCCTTCTCATGCGGGAGCTGCTTGCGGGCATCCTGGATCGCCTTCACCAGCGGCGCCACGGCACGGTCCGCGCGGTTCCCCTCGGCCACCGGGAGCGGTTGCACGAGGGACGGGTCGCGCGTGAGCACGATCGATGCCTCCACGCGGAGGTTCACCCCGTCACGGACCACACGGCCGCGCAGGTAATCGTCGGCGCGCTGCGCTTTGGCCAGCTGCGCCTCGTCGCTGGGCGGGAGCTGCTCGTCGATCGGATACCCCGACTGCTCGAGCATCGAGAGGATGTCCTTCTTATCGATCACCCAGAGGAGACGCGACGGATAGGCGCGGATGAGCCGATCGCGCAGCTCATCGGACGCCTCCGGCCCGACCACTTTGTCCACGGAGCTGAAGACCTGCACCATCGTGCGCGGCGTGTTCGGGCCGGGCGGGGTGCGCGGTGGCTGCGCCCAGACAGGCACGACGCCAGAGGCGACCAGGCCCACGATCAGCGCGACGACGGGACGAACGGGGAACCGAACCTTCACGATCTTCCTCCTCAGGGAGCGTTGATTCCTCATACACCTGGACCCCCACCTCCTGGTCCGTCGGTACCGCGAGCTACAGTGGGCGAAGAGGGATTCGAACCCCCGACACCCTGCGTGTAAGGCAGGTGCTCTAACCAGCTGAGCTATTCGCCCCGGTGCGCGACCCGTGGGGCGCGGTCGCTCATCTCAGGATCGCGATGGGGATCAGGATGCAGTAGCCGACCACCAACAGGATCGGGGCCACCGTCACCCCGCCCCGCCACAGGTCCGCGTACCCGACCGCCAAGGCAGCGGCCGCCAATCCCCACCACAGCGTGGACCGCGATGCCGCGACCCCCGACTCATTCGATCCGGACATAGAGGGAGGAGTCTAGACTGGGCCTTCCCCTCTGTCAAATGAACGCGGCCCCTCCGCGGACCGTTCGGAGGGCGCCTCGCCGAGGAGGGCGGCGAGGGCGCTCGCACGCTCCCGCGCCTCCTGGGCCGCATCCCGCGCCCGGAGGGCCTCCAACCGGGCCCGCTGTCGCTGCCGTCGCTGCCACGAAAGGGGGATGAGGAAGAACCCGAGCACCACGGCAAGCGCCCCGAGATCGGCCGCGAGGGCCAACACCCCGTACTGCCGCCGGACCCGGGAGCGCCAATAGCGCTCGAACCCGGGCTCGGTCATCCCGTGCACCTGCCGCAACGCGAGGTCCAGGGATCTGGTCGACCGCCAGGTGGTGAAGAGCCGCGTCAGCCCCCCCGCCCCGCCGAGGGCCCCCAGCTCCGCCACGGCGCGGTGCGACAGGGCGTAGGCCCGGTTCGCCCCCGTCGCCCCACCGACGAAGGCGGAATCGAGCGCCGCGAACGAGGGCACGCCGCGCCCGACGAGTCCGAGACTCGTCGCCAGCACCTGCTCACGCCCCCACTCCCCCGCCGCATAGGAGGCATAGCCCTCATCGAACCACCGGGGGACGAGCCCCCCCATCGCCTCGGCGAGCACGAGGTGCGCGAGTTCGTGGCGCAACGTCTGCCGCGGCTCCCCCGCATCGGCGCCGGCATCGCGCCCCTGCATGATGATCAACCGGCGAGCCGGGATCGCGATCGCCGCGCCCCATTCGGGGGCATTCGGACCGACCCAGGAGCGGAAGACCGTCTCGCTCGGCGCGAGCGCGATGCGCACACGATCTTGTGGTCGCGCCAGTCCGGGGAAGGTGTCGCGCGCGAGCGCATCATCGAGGAGGGCGCGAGCGAGCCGCCCCTCGCTCGGGAAGGCGAGGATCGAGAACCGTCCCGCCTCGTGCAGCTCGGCCCCCGGCGGTACGGCGGGCCACGCCGGATCCCGCGCCCTCACGGTGGACGGGCACCCGATGAGCGCCAGGATCGCGACGACCATGAGTCGCCGCACCCACCCGAGCCGCCGCCTGCGACGCGACTCCCGCCGCCGCGCGTCGCGGCTCACGCCCCCGCCCCGCCCGCGTAGAACCCGAGCGCCTCGAGCGGATCCTCATCGGCGCCCCAGAGCGGATCCCCCGCCACCGTGCGCAGACACAGCCGAAGATCCTCGGGCAACGGCGAGCGGAGCTCAACCGGCGCCCCGGTCACCGGATGCGGGAACACCAACCACGCCGCATGCAAGAAGTGCCGCTTGGGTGGGAGCGCGACGAGCTTGCGCCCACCACCGCCACCGTAGGTGTCATCCCCCACCACCGGATGACCGATGGAGGCGAGATGCACGCGGATCTGATGCGTGCGCCCCGTGTGCAGATGCGCCCGCAGGAGATCGCACGAGTCGAAGCGCGCGAGTCGATGGAAATCGGTGCGCGCCTGACGGCCATCGCGCCGGATCGCGACGCGGGTCCGATCGTTGGGGTCGCGCCCGAGCGGCTGATCGACGCGCACCTCGTCGGCGTCGAGATGCCCCCAGCAGAGCGCCGCGTAGCGCCGCGTGATCGTCCGCGCCGTGAGCGCCCCACTCAACGCCGTGTGTGCGCGATCGGTCTTGGCGACGATCAGGAGCCCAGAGGTCTCCTTGTCGAGGCGATGCACGAGCCCCACGCGCTCCGCCCCGCCCCCCGCCGCCAACGCCTGTCCGCGTCCGAGGAGCGCATTCACCAACGTCCCCGACCAGTTCCCGGGCGCGGGATGCACCACCATCCCCGCCGGCTTGTCGACGACCACCAGATCCTCGTCCTCATAGACGACGCGGATCGGGATCGATTCGGCAAGGATCTCACGCCCCACCGGCGCGGGGATCGTGACGGCGAGCGTCATCCCCGGCTCGAGCCGGAGACTCGCCTTCTCGGCGCGGCCATCGACCTGCACCTGCCCGGTGGCGATGAGTGTCGCAGCCTGCGTGCGCGATCGCCCGGTGAGGCGCGCGACGGCGAGGTCGAGTCGCTCGCCACCGTCATCGATCGCGAAGGTGTAGGCGCCGGGCACTAGCGGATCGCCCGCGCCCGACGTGTCGCTCGTCATGTGCTCGTCGGGCTCTCAGTCGATGGGACCGCCTTCGCATCGGTGACGCGCTCCTCTCCCTCGTTCCAGAGCACGATCGCCAAGAGGATCGCGCCGGTGCTCACCGCGATGTCCGCGAGGTTGAAGGTCGGCCAGCGCCAGGCGCCCACGCCGACGTCGAGGAAGTCCACCACCCCCCGCGGGGAGATGATCCGATCGATGAAGTTGCCGAACGCCCCGCCGGTCACCGAACAGAGCGCGCGCACGCGCCAGACCGCATCGGGGGGGCTCGCGCGATAGAGCCGCCACATCGTCACCACCGCGACCACGGTGAGGACCATGAAGATCCAGCGCGAGTACGACCCGAGGTGCAGCCCGAAGGCCGCCCCCGGGTTGTATACGAGCGTCAGGCGGAACCACTCACCGAGGACCTCGTGCGGCACATAGGCCGGCGAGAGCGCATCGACGGCCATCCGCTTGGTGATCTGATCGGCGACGACGATCGCCGCGGCGACGCCGAGGAACCGCGTGGGGGCGACGCCCCCGGGCTCACTTCTTCCCATCTTCCTCAGCCTGTTTGCACTCGATGCAGTAGCGCGCGTGCGGGAGGGCATCGAGACGATCGAAGCCGACCTCGCCCCCGCAGGTGTGGCACTTGCCGAACTGCTCCGGGTGCCGGTACAACCGGCGGAGCGCCTCGTCCACGTGCCAGAGGAAGCGCCCTTCCTTGGATGCGAAGAGGAACGCCTTCTCGCGCTCCATCGCGTCGGTCCCTTGGTCCGCCATATGGAACGAGTAGGCACTGAGGTCGCCATCAGCGCCCTGCGGCGTATTGCCGAAGGTCTCGTCGTAGTGCCCAAGATCCTTCAAGGTGCGCCGGCGCTCCTCCATCAGGCGCTTCTCGAAGTGCTGGATCTGCTTCTTCGTGAGGGGCTTGAACTGCTTGCCACCTTCCTTGGGGGTCGCCGCCATCTCAGCCTTCCTTGGTTAGGGCGATGCGGGCCGTCGGACCATCGAGCTCCACCTCGGCGGTCGTGGGCCACGGGGGGGACATCGAGAGCGCATCGGCGATGATGCACTCGCGAGCCAGCACTTCACCTGCGATCCATGCTGCGTGGGGACGCAGCGCCTCCTGCACCTCCGCGGGGGCGGCGATGGCGAGCCGGATCCGGTCACTGACCGCGAGCCCCGCCTCCTTCCGCACCCGCTGCACCCGACTCACCACCTCGCGCGCCATCCCTTCCGCGCGCAACGCCGACGTGATCGTCGGGTCCAATGCCACCGAGAGTCCCTCGCCCTGCTCCACCACGAGCGAGGTCGCGGCGCGTGCCGTGATCGTGACCCGCGTCGCGTCGAGCGCGAGCGGCCCATGCCCCGGCACCTCGACCGTGACACTGTCACCCTGGGCGATGGAACGCAATGCCGCCTGGTCAAGCCCCTCGACCACCGGCTTGGTCGCCTTCATCGCCTGGCCCACGATCTTCCCGAGCACGGGGAAGTTCACCTTTCCTTCCAATCGCACCCAGTCAGCGGCCGAATCGGCGAAGGTGACCGACTTCACGTTGAGCTCCGCCGCGACGAGGGGGGCGATCATCGTATGCCACGCGGGTTCGATCCCGGGGGCCACGCAGGTGAGCGCGCCGAGCGGTTGGCGCACCTTGATCCCCGCCTGCTCGCGCGCCGCGCGCCCGAGGGTCGCCAAGGTCCGCACCGCCGACATCGCCCGCTCGAGTCCCTCGTCGCGCGGCGTCGGCGCCGTGCGACGATACGCCGCGAGGTGCACCGACTGGCCGGTGAGCTCGTGATGCATCCAATCGGAGAGAAAGGGGGCGATGGGGGCGAGCAGACGACAGGTGACGGTCAATACCTCGTGCAGCGTCGCGAAGGCCGCGCGATTGTCCGCGGCATCCACCTCGTAGAAACGCCCGCGCGACAACCGCACATACCAGTTCGCCACATCCTCGGTGACGAAGTCCATCAGGAGCCGCGCCGCGGCCGTCGCATCGAAGCGCTCGAGTAACGCCTCGATCTCGCCCTCCACCGCGGTGAGGCGCGAGAGGACCCACCGATCGAGCACCGGCCGCTCTGCCGCCACCGGATCCTGCGCCGAGGGCGCCCACCCGAAGTTGGCGTACTGCGCGAAGATGCCGCTGTACACGTTGCGCAACGTGACGAGGAAGCGCCCCGCCGTCTCGCGGATCACCGATTCGTCGAACCGCCGCGGGACCCAGACCTGCGAGCTCGCCACGAGGAAGAGGCGCACCGCATCGGCGCCATGACGCGCCATCACCGCACGCGGCTCCACCGTGTTCCCGCGCGACTTGGACATCTTCTGCCCGTTCGCGTCGAGCACGAGATCGTTCACGACCACGGCACGATAGGGCGCCGCCTGCGACGCCGCCCCCGGCACATCGGCCGCACCGCGTGAGGCGATGCCCGGCCCGTTGTTCGGGAGCGCGTCGCCGAGCCCCGTCGCGATCGCGAGGAGGGAGTAGAACCACCCGCGTGTCTGATCGACCCCTTCCGCGATGAAATCTGCCGGGAAGTAGCGCGCGACCTGCTCGCGGCTCCCCGGCTGATGCGGGAAGCCCCACTGCGCGAAGGGCATCGACCC
>SXGQ01882986.1_pt1 | contig 31202 bp, 33 predicted proteins | sample 3178371 | NCBI WGS metagenome assembly SXGQ01 (sample SAMN11356859, study PRJNA531348) | freshwater metagenome | isolation source: freshwater sample F1-20 | place: China: Fuxian Lake, Yuxi | collected 2017-12-25
AGGAGGCGACGGCATGAGGCGCCTCGCGACCGACACCATGATCATGGCCGAGCGCAACCTGGTGCGCCTGCCGCGCAACCCGGACCTGTTCACGGCCTTCACGATCCAGCCGATCATGTTCGTGCTGCTGTTCGTCTACGTGTTCGGCGGGGCGATCAGCACGCCGGGCTACGACTACGTCGACTTCCTGATCCCGGGCATCATCGTCCAGAACATCGCGTTCGGCGGGTTCATCACGGCGATGGGGCTGGCCGAGGACCTCAACCGCGGACTCATCGACCGCTTCCGTTCGCTGCCGATGTCCCGCGCCGCGCTGCTCGCGGGCCGCACCCTGTCCGACGTCGCGACGAACACGCTCTCGATGGTGATCCTCATCGTCACCGGGCTGATCATCGGCTTCTCGTTCGACGCGAACGTCGGCGAGATCCTGCTGGGCGTCGTCCTGCTGCTGTTCTTCGGCTACGCGTTCAGCTGGGTCTTCGCGTTCCTGGGGATGCTCGTGACCACGCCCGAGGCGGCGAACTCGCTGGGCTTCATGCTGGTGTTCCCGCTGACGTTCATCAGCTCGGCGTTCGTGCCGACGGAGTCGATGCCGAGCGCGCTGCAGTGGTTCGCCGACGTCAATCCGTTCACGGTCGTCGTCGACGCGATGCGCGCGCTGTGGCTGGGCGCTCCCGCGGGGAACGACGTCTGGGGCGCATTCGTCTGGTCGGCGGTGATCATCGTGGTGTTCGCACCGCTCGCCGTCTGGCGGTACCGCGCCGCGGCCGAGCGGTAGGTGATGAACTCCCGGGCATGATCGCCGTGACCGGAGCCACCGGGGAGCTGGGCGGCCGCGTTGCCGCTCGGCTCGCCGCGGCGGGTGCCGGCCAGCGCCTCGTCGTCCGCGACGAGGCGCGCGCGCCCGAACTCGCGGGCGCGGAGGTCGCGCTCGCCGCCGGCTACCACGACCGCGACGGGATGACCGCCGCGCTCCAAGGAGCGGACACGCTCTTCCTCGTGTCCGGCCGCGAGGCCGCCGACCGTGTCGCGCAGCACTACACCGCGGTCGACGCAGCCGTGGACGCCGGGGTGCAGCGCATCGTCTACACGTCGTTCCTCGGGGCGGCGCCCGATGCGACCTTCACGCTTGCGCGCCACCACCATCTCACCGAGGAGCACATCCGCGCGACGGGGCTCGCGCACACGTTCCTGCGCAACAGCATGTACCTCGACTTCGTGCCGTTCTTCGCGTCGGCAGACGGCGTGATCGCGGGGCCCGCGGGCGACGGGCGCTGCGCGTGGGTCTCGCGCGACGACGTCGCCGATGTCGCGGCGGCCGTCCTCACGACAGCCGGCCACGACGGCCTGACCTATGAGCTGACCGGACCCGACGCGCACACCCTGACCTGGGCGGCGGAGCAGCTCACCCGCGTGTGCGGGCGCGAGGTGCGCTACGTCGACGAGACGCTCGAGCAGGCGTACGCGTCACGTGCGCACTACGGCGCGCCGGACTTCGAGGTCGAGGGGTGGGTGACGTCGTACCTCGCGGTCAAGGAGGGCGAGCTGGATGTCGTCACCGACACCGTGCAGCGGCTCGTCGGCCACCGGCCTCAGGCGCTGCCGGAGTTCCTGGAGCGGAACCCCGGCAGCTGGGCGCACCTGGCGCCCGCCTGAGCGCTGGGACTACTGGGCGACGCCGAACGCGCCGTCCGGGCCCGCGGCCCGCAGGAGGGCGGCGGCCATGGCCTGCTGGCCGGCGAACTTGGGGTGGTAGGCCTCAAGCGGCCAGAGACCGGAGCCGGTCCACTCCCACACCCAGCTCGCGCTGTTCTCGCGATACGGGTCCGGGTTCGGCTCGCGGCCGACGAACAGGTCCTTCGTCGGGATCAGCTGCACGAAGCCTGCGCCGTACTTGGCATTCGCGGCAGCCGCGGCGTTGAGGACGGCCTGGTCGCCGAGGTCGCCGAGCTCACGCGCGCCCTGGCCGGACCGGTAGGCGTCGAACAGCCCGCGCAGGACGTAGCCCGACGGCTGGGACAGGTACGGGTAGGACAGCACGACGATCTTCGCGCCGGGGCGCAGTCGCGCCCGCGCCTGATCGAGGATCTTCAGTGCCGCGGCCTGGACCCGCGGGATGCCGTTCTTGCCGTCGTTGACCGCCTTGCGGCAGCGCGTCGGGTCGGACGACACGGCAGCGAAGCACTGGACGACGATGTTCGCGAAGCCGACGTCGTTGCCGCCGATGGTCAGCGCGACGAGGTCGGTCTCGGGCGTCACGGCGCTGACCTGCGACTGCAGATCGGGCACCACGCCACCGACGGTGATGGCGCCGCCGCACGCGTTGTTGCGGACGTTCACGGTCATACCGCGGTCGCGCAGCGTCTGGGCGTACAGCTGGCCCCACACGCGGGAGCTGCGCCCGCAGACGAGGTCGGTGTAGCTGCCGGCGCCGTTGCCGGACGAGTAGCTGTCGCCCAGGATCACGAGATCCAGGGTCTTGGCGTTCGCCGGTGCTGCTGCGGCCATCGCGGTGGCGGCGGCGCAGAGCACCGTCACGAGCACGCGGGTGCGTCGGGACATCGAGATTCCCCCTCACATCAGGACAGTGAAAAACCCCGCGCCCCCATGCGCGCGGGTACCGGACCGTACCCCGAGCGCGTGCGGCGTAGCAACAGCGGGCACCTGAGATGCGACGCGCTGCGGCACGTGCACCGCACGTATGGTGCGCCGTGGACGTTGACACCGTATGGTGTCGTATCGCTATGGCCACACGATTCCAGCGCCGCACCGTGGAGTTGCCGGATGGCATCGCCGCACTCGGCCCCGACACCGTTGACAAGGTCCACACCCTCGTCCACCAGGCCGAGCGCCGGCAGGCGGCTGAACTGCGTGATGCGCTCGACCGCACGCTGAAGATCGTGCCGCGCCCGCTGCGCGGCGCCGTGAAGAAGGTGGTGGGGGCATGAGCGCTGACCTCGCCCGCGAGGCCGAGCTCGGACGCCTGGCCCGCGTGTTGGGCGTGGAGGTCGATGCGCTCGACGATCTCACCGGTGCCGACCCCGAGGACGTGCGCGTACTCACCCAGAGCATCGCCGAGCACCTGCACCACCGGCACGCCGGCGCGTTCGATCGCGCGATCGCGGTCGCCGGCAAGCTGCCCTCGGCCATGACCGCGAAGCTCGCCCAGCACGCCATGGGCCCGGCGCTCAGCGCCCGAGCCGCCGGGCTGCTCGAGCCCAAGCAGGCCGCCGACCTGGCCAAGCGCCTGCCACCGCTCTTCCTCGCCGACGTCGCCGCGCACGCCGACCTACGTCAGGTCGGACCGCTCGTCGACGGCATCTCCGCCGAGGTCATGGGCGAGGCCGGTGCGGCGCTGCGCGAGCGCGAGGAGTGGATCGTGCTCGGCGCCTTCGTGGGTCACGTCGACGAGGAGGCGCTCGTCGAGCTGGTCGACGTCTTCGACGCCGAGGCGCTGCTGCGCGTGGGGCCGTTCGTCGACGCGCCCGAGCGCTTCGAGACGATCTTCGGCGCCCTGTCGGACGAGCGCCTGGACGACCTGGTCGGGGTGGCGGCCGGCCTCGATCTCGGCACGCAGCTCGACACGATGGTCGAGCACCTGTCCGACGCTCAGGCTTCGCGCCTGGACGCGGCCCGCGTCAGCTGAACAGGTCGCCCGCGCGGATCCGCGCCGCCATGTCCTTGGACTCGGCGCGGTACGCCGTGCCGTCCTCGAACTCGATGACCGGGAGCATGACCTGACCGGAGAGCTCCTTGACGTCCTTGCGGCGCCCGCGCGGGAACGCGCCGTGCTTGACGATCTCGTATTCGATGCCCTGCTCGTCGAGGGCCTTCTGGACCTTCCAGCACGCGTCGAGATCGGTGTGCGCGAAGGTGAACGGGCAGCGGTGCAGCTTGATGGCCATCGGGTCATCATCCCCGATCCCCTTATTCAACGTGACGTCAAATAGCTGATACGGTCGCCGGGCCGTGCGGCGCCACCGGATCGATCTCCACTCCCACTTCGTCCCGCCGTTCTACCGCGAGGCGCTGCGGCGGCGCGGGATCTCGCGCATTGCCGGCGCCCCCTTCCCGTCGTGGACCCCCGCCGCCGCGATGCGCTTCATGCAGCGGTTCGGGATCCAGGCCCAAGTCGTGTGCATCTCCGAGCCCGGGGTCTCCGTCTTCCCCGACGACGAGGCCGCGGCGCTCGCCCGGCGGGTCAACACGTACGCGGCGCAGCTCCTGCGTGACCATCCGACGCGGTTCGGTGCGCTCGCGCTGCTGCCGCTGCCGCAGGTCGACGCGTCGGTCGCCGAGGTCGCGCATGCGCTCGACGAGCTGGGTCTCGACGGCGCGGTGCTGCAGGCCAGCTACGACGGACGGACGCTCGCCGACCCGGCCTTCGCGCCTGTCCTCGCGGAGCTCGACAGGCGGGGCGCCTACGTCTTCGTGCACCCCGGTGCGCCGCCGGCGGACGACCGGCCGGGCCTGCCCCTCCCGGCGTTTCTGTACGAGTTCACGTTCGACACCACGCGTGCGGTCGCGGCGCTCCTGTCCGCGGGGGCGTTCGCCCGGTATCCGCGCATCCGTTGGCAGTTCGCGCACGCGGGCGGCGTGGTGCCGGGCCTGAGCGAGCGACTCGCGGCGCACGCCGAGCGCACCGGGGGCGCGGCGGCTCGCGAGGCGACGGTTCGTGCGCTCGCCGGCCTGCACTACGACACCGCGCTGTCGGGGGCGCCCACCGCCATGGCGGCGCTGCGCGAGGTCACCTCGCTCGACCACATCGTCTTCGGGACGGACTGGCCGTTCGGGCAGGCGCTGACGCTGACGGCCGGCGACCCGCAGCCCGAGCTCTCCCAGAGCTTCGCCCCCGCCGAGCGGCGCGCCGTCGAGCGCGAGCACGGGCTCGCGCTGGTTCCCCGGCTCGCCCGCGCGCTGGGGGCGGCGTGACGGGGCGGGTCACCCGGCGCGAGTTGCTGGTCGCCGGGGCGGCCGCCGCGGTCGCGGGCCGCAGCGGCATGGCCTGGGCCGCAGCGCCGGTGCCGCGGACGGTGGACGTCCACGCGCACGCGGTGCTGCCGGCCTTCGAGGCGGTCTTCGCGCGTCGCGGGTCCCGGATCGTCGGTGGTGTCCCGGCTCCAGCTTGGTCGCCGGAGGACGCGCTTGCCACGATGGACGCGCAGGGCGTCGGCGCGCAGGTCCTGAGTGTCCCCGAGCCGTCGCTCACGCTGGTCGGGCGGCGCGAGCGGGCGACGCTTGCACGGTTGTGCAACGAGCAGCTCGCCGCGGTGGTGCGCGCGCACCCCGGGCGCTTCGGCGGCTGGGCCGTGCTGCCGATGCACGACCCGATCGCCGCGCTGCGCGAGCTCGCACGCGTGCGGAGGCTCGGGCTCGACGGGGTCGTGCTCCCGACGAGTGTCGACGGGGTGTACCTCGGCGACCCGCGTCTCGATCCGGTGCTGCACGCGCTCAACCGGATCGCGATGCCGGTCCTCGTCCACGCCACGCCGCTGCCCGAGCACGACCGGCCCGAGCAGCCTGGGCTGCCCGACGCGCTGCTGGAGTTCCCCTTCGAGATCGTCCGCGCCACCACCGTGATGATGTACGCCTCGACGCTGGCCCGGTTCCGGCGCCTGCGCCCGATCCTCGCCGACGGCGGCGGGGCGGTGCCGTACCTCAGCCACCGCACGTCGCTCTTCGGGCTCGAGACGGGGCTGTCGAACTTCTTCCAGCGGCGGGTCTCGCTGCCGCCCGGACTCGACCTCGCCCGGGTGCTCTCCTGGCTGCGCTTCGACACGGCCGGCGCATCCATGCCGGCACAGATTCGGTCGATGCGCGAGCTCGTGCCGGTCGGGCAGATCCTGCTTGGGACGGACTGGCCGATGACCCCATCGGCGGCCGGCGGGACGCCGCAGCCGGAGTTGGCCCGGAGTCTCTCGCCGCAGGCGCAGAGCCTTGTGCGCGGCGAGTCGGCGCGGGCGCTGCTCCCCGGCCTCGCGGGGCGTATGGCCTGAGCGTGTCGTACGCTCGGCCGGTGTCCTCCGCGCCTGAGAATCCACCGGTCGACCGCCGCGCGCGGCGCAAGGCCGAGACGCGCGGCAAGCTCGTCGACGCCGCGCGGGCGCTGTTCGCGCGCCAGGGTATCGATGCCACGCGGATCAACGAGATCACCGAAGAGGCGGACGTCGGCTTCGGGTCGTTCTACAACTACTTCGAGGACAAGGACGCGATCGTCGCGGCGGTCCTCGAGGACGTCGCGTCGGCCGCGGCCGCAGGCATCGACCAGACGACCGCGGACATCGAGGACCCGGCCGAGGTTGTCGCGTTCGCACACCGCTGGCTCGTGCAGCGCGCAGGGTCCGACGAGCAGTGGGGGTGGCTCCTGGTCCGCCTCGAGGTCACCCACGACCTGGCCTTCCGCGCGCTCGGCCCCTACGCGGTGCGCGACCTGCGCCGGGGGATCGAGGCCGGCCGGTTCGCCGTCGCCGACGAGACGGTCGCGCTGATCTCCACCGGCGGCGCGCTGCTCGGGGTCATGCGCGCGGTCCTCGAGGGCCGCGTCACGGCTGAGGACGCTGCGCGGCCCCATGCCGAAGGCGTCCTGCGTCTCTTCGGGCTGGACCCCGCCGACGCCGCGGAGGTGGCCGCACGGCCCATGCCGGACGGCTGATCCTGGGCGGTAGTACGACCGTCCTATCGTAATTGACGAACTCATCAACTTTGCGCTACGGTGGCCCCGTCCCCTGCTCCGCGAGGTCTGATGAAGCTCCGCACGACACCGACCGGCCTGATCGTCGAAGACGCCCCCAACGGGCGGTGGGTCGCGATCCCCGGGGAAGACGACCTGCTCGCGTTCCTCGCCGGCGGCGATGAGGCGCGCGCCCGCGCCGCCGCCGCGATCAAGGCTGCGGTCGACGTGGTCGACCCGGCGACGGCGATCCTGCCGTTCCGCCCGCGCTCCATCCGCGCCTTCATGCTCTGGGAGGCGCACGTCATCCAGTCCAGCCGCATGCTGGTCCAGCGCTTCTTCCCGCCGCCGGCGGCGAAGGCGGTCGCGACGTTCGAGAAGGTGACCGGCAAGACGTTTCCGAAGCTCAAGCCGAACGCGCGCTTCCGGGAGGCGCCGACGTTCTACGTCGCCAACCACACCTCGGTGCTGGCCGACGGCGAGCCGATGTGGTGGCCGTCGCACACCAAGGCGCTCGACTTCGAACTCGAGCTCGCCTGCGTGCTGGCCAAGCCGCTCGTCGACGCCACGCCGGAGGAGGCGCTGGACGCCGTCGGCGGCTGGTTCATCCTCAACGACTGGAGCGCTCGCGACGTGCAGGCCGACGACGCGCGCCGCAACATCTTCGGGCCCGTCATCAAAGCGAAGACGTTCGCGAACTCCATCGGCTGCGACGTGCTGACCGCCGACGCGATGCCTGACTGGACGGCGGCGACCGGCCGTGTGCGGGTCGACGGCGAGCAGTGGTGTGAGGGCACGACGGCGAACCCGCAGCACACGCTCGGCGCGATGCTCGCGTATGCGTCGGCGGGCGAGCGGCTGGACGCCGGCGACGTCATCTCCACGGGCACGATGCCCGGCTGCTGCGGCCTGGAACTCGACCGTTGGATCGAGCCGGGGCAGACCGTCGAGCTGGAGATCGACGGCATCGGCACGCTGACGAACACCATCAGCCGCTCCGCCGTCCCGGTCTGACCGTGACCGACTGCGACGTCCTCATCTGCGGGTTCGGGCCGGTGGCTCAGCTGCTGGCGCTGATGCTCGGCGACCGCGGGATCTCGACGATCGTCGTGGAGCGCGCCGACGAGCCGTACCCGCTGCCGCGCGCCGCGGTGATCGACGACGAGGTCCTGCGCATCTTCCAGGGCGTCGGCCTCGACGACGAGGTGCTCGCCGACGCGCAGGTGCAGCCGGGGGCGAGCATCGTCACCGCGGACGGTCACGCGGTCGAGGTCTTCCGCTCGCGGGTCGGCCGGCTCGGCCATCCCCCGCTCGTGTCCATCAACCAGCCCTCCATGGAACGCACGCTCATCGCTGCGCTGGAGGACCGGGACACCGTCGACGTGCGGTGGGGGACGACGCTCGAGGTCGTCGACCGGCACGCCGACCACGTCGACGCGTACGTCCGTCCCTCCGGCGGCGGGCACGCGGAGCGCCTCTCGGCGCGGTGGCTCGTCGGCTGCGACGGCGGCACGAGCGCGGTCCGCTCGCGCATGGAGATCCCCTTCGAGGGGCGGACGGCGCCGCAGCGCTGGATCGTCGTCGACGTCCTCGTCGACCGGCCGCTGCGCAAGGTCCCTCATCCGCACTTCGTCGGCAGCCGCGAGCGCCCCTCCGTGATGGTGCCGATGTCGCCCGGCCGCCACCGCTGGGAGTGGATGCTGCACCCGGGCGAGGACCCGGCCCCGTTCCTGACCTTCGCCTCGGTGCGCGAGCGGATCCTCCCGTGGCTCGACGGCGAGGAGATCGAGATCGAGCGGGCCGTCGTCTACACGTTCCACACGCGTACGGCCGCGCGGTGGCGGCGCGGACGCGTGCTGCTCGCCGGCGACGCTGCGCACCTCACGCCACCGTTCGCGGGCCAGGGATTCTCCTCCGGCGCGCGCGACGCCGCGAACCTCGCGTGGAAGCTCGAGGAGGTCCTGCACGGGGCGCCGGACGCGTTGCTCGACACCTACGAGCAGGAGCGCCGGCCGCACGTCGCTGCGATGCAGCGCACCGCCAACACCATGGGGGCGTTCGTGCAGGCGACCCATCCACGCACGATCAAGGCGCGGGACCTGCTCCTGCGGGCGCTGGACGGCACGCGCATCCAGGATGTCGTTGCGACGAACGTCAAGCCGCTGCCCGCCTACGGTGACGGCGCCTTCGCCTCCCGTCCGGCACGGCTGCCGTGGCGCCGGTCGGTGGGTGCGCTGTTCCCGCAGACCGACCGGCTCGACGACGAGCTGCCGCGCGGCTGGGCGGCGGTCGCGATCGACGACGTCGCGCGCGAGCTGCTCGAGGAGGCCGGCCTGACCGTCGTCGACCCGGGAGCCGATGCGGCGTGGCTCAAGCGACACGACGCGTCGTGGGCGCTCCTGCGTCCCGACCGGTTCGTCTTCGGGTGCGGCGGGATCGACGCCATCGCGCCGACGGTGCGCGCGTGGCGCCGGATCACCGCTCCGGCGCGTGAGGCGGTGGCCGCATGATCGGGGTATTCGGGGCGACCGGCCAGATCGGCGGCGAGGTCGCGCGCCTGCTGGCCGAGCAGGGTGTTCCCGCCCGCGCGCTCGTGCGCCGTCCCGACGGCCCGGGCCTGCCGCTGCCCGCCGTGTACGCGGACCTGGCCGACCCGGGCAGCCTCGTCACCGCGCTCGACGGCGTCGACCGCCTGTTCCTCGTCACCCCGCACGTCGCCGACCAGGACCTGCTGGAGGCCGCGGCCGTCGGCGCCGCGGCGGCGGCGGGGGTGCAGCGCATCGTCAAGGTGTCCGGCGGCGCGGCGTCGCTCGGCCCGAACGGCGCGACGTCGACGTCCGTCGCGCACTGGCGCTCCGAACAGCGGATCGAGGCGTCCGGGCTGGGCTTCGCGTTCCTGCGCCCGTCGTTCTTCTTCCAGAACCTGCTCGACACCGTGGCGCCCGTGGTCTCCTCGGCGGGCGTGCTCGCCGCGCCGCTCGGGCACGCCCCGATCGCGATGGTCGATGCCCGCGACGTCGCCGCGTCTGCGGTGGCCGCGCTCCTCGACCCGGCGCCGCGCGACGGCGCCTGGCAGCTGACCGGGCCGCGTCCCGTGACGTTCGACGACCTCGCCGAGCACCTCGGCGTCCGGTACCTCGCGGTGCGCCCCCGCATGGCCGCACGCGCGATGACCCGGCGCGGCGCCCACCAGGACGAGGTCGCGCACGCGATGCGCATGGCCTCCTACTTCGCCAGCGGCGCCGACGCCGTCGTGACCGACCACGTCGCGCAGCTCACCGGCACGCCGGCCCGACCGATCGAGGCGTTCCTGGCCGAGCACCGCGACGCCTTCACTCCCGCGACCGGCCTGGCCCGGACGCTGTCCCGCACCCGCAGCAAGGAGCACAGCTGATCATGGTCACCCGCGTCGGGCACATCGCCCTCCACGTCGCCGACCTCGACCGGGCCGTCGACTTCCAGGAGCAGGTCATCGGGATGGTCGAGACCGAGCGCACCGCCGGGGCCAGCTACCTCACGTGCAACGACCGCCATCACGAGCTCATCCTCATCGAGGACCGGGCGAACCGCGGCTACGAGCACCTCGCGATGGAGGTCCCCGACGCCGCGGTGCTCGAGGGTGCCGCACGGCGCCTGCAGGCGGCCGGGGGGACCATGCTCGGTGGCATCTACGACGGCGAGCCGGGCATCGACAGGGCGCTGAAGGTGCAGTCGCCCAACGGGCACGTCTACAAGCTGTTCTGCGGCATGGAGACCGTCGACGGGCCGCTCGACGGCGATCGCGCCGTGAAGTTCGAGCACATCTCCACGAAGGTCCGGAACATGCGCGCCGAGGAGCGGTTCCTGCGCGAGGGCCTGGGCTTCGGGTTCTCCGATCGCATGGGGTTCCTTGCGTCGTGGTGGCACTGCGACGAGGACCACCACGGGATCGCGCTGACGCTCGCCCCGCGCCCGGAGCTGTCGCACTACGCGTACACCTGGCCGGACTTCGCGTCGCTCGGGCGGGTCGCCGATCGCGTGCTCGCCGCGCGCGCGAAGAAGTGCATCTGGGGACCGAGCCGCCACGGCCCCGGCAACAACCACTTCCTGTACTTCCACGACGAGGACGGCGCCATGATCGAGTGCTGCTCGGAACTCGCGCAGATGCGGGCCGACAACTACCAGCCCAGGACCTGGTCGATGCACCCGCGCACGATCAACCAGTGGGGCAGCCCGCCTCCGGCGCGCTTCCTGCTCACCGGGTTCCCGATCGCCACGCCGACCTCCGGGCGCCCCTCGTGGGCGATGGCGTCTGACCGCAAGGTGGTCGCGGCATGACGACGCAGGCGGCCGATCTGCTGTGGCCCGAGGCGTACGGGCCCGAGGACCTCGAGGCGATCGAGGCGGTCCCGCTGGCGGACCGCGGACTCCCGGCGTCGACGTATGCGGCGCTGGCGCGCGCGGCCGAGCTGTGGCCGGACCGGACCGCCGCGATCTGCCTGCCCGACGCCGAGCGCTGGGAGGAGCCGTCGGGCCGCACGTTCGCGGAGCTGCTGGCCGACGTGCACCGCGCGGCAGGCGTGCTGGCCGGCTTTCAGGTCCGGCGCCGCACCGCGGTCGCGCTGCTGTCCCCCAACTGCGAGGAGCTGCTGACCGCGGTCCTCGCCGCTGAGACGGCGGGGATCGCCGCGCCCATCAACCCGGGGCTGGCGTCCGAGCACGTGATCGAGCTCGTGCGCCTCGCGAGTGCGCGGGTGATCGTGGCCGCCGGACCGGAGCTCGACCCCGCCGCGTGGGAGGTCGCGCGCGAGGCCGCGCAGGCCGTGTCCGCCGTGGCGCTGCTCGCGCTGCGTCCGACCGGCGCCGACGGCGCGGCGCCCGCGCTGGCGCCGCTGGAGGGCGTCGAGGTCGGCTACTTCGGCGAGCTCGCCGGCCGCCAGCACGACGGCGCGCCCACGACGCTGCCGGAGGCGGACGACCTGGCGAGCTACATCCACACGGGCGGGACGACCGGGACGCCGAAGCTCGCGGCCCGCACCCACGGCAGCGAGGTCGCCAACGCCTGGATGATCGCCAGCGCGAGCGAGCTCGGCCAGGACGGCGTCGTGTTCGCCGCGCTCCCGCTCTTTCACACCAACGCGCTGATCGTCACGGTGCTCGCGCCGCTCCTGCGCGGCCAGCCCGTGCTGTGGGCCGGCCCGCTGGGCTACCGCGACCTGCCGCTGTACGGCGTCTTCTGGCGCATGGTCGAGCGGTACAGGATCGCCCTGATGTCGGGCGTGCCGACGGTCTACGCCGTGCTGGCCCAGGTGCCGGTCGACGCGGACATCTCGAGCCTGCGGCTGCCGATCGTCGGCGCCGCGCCGCTGCCGCCGTCGGTCGCCGAGCAGTTCCACAGCGTGACCGGTGTCGAGCTGTCGGAGGGCTACGGGCTGACCGAGGGGACGTGCGCCACGGCGCGCGACTGGCCGGGCGCGCCGCGGCGCGGCCCGGGGGGACAGCGGCTGCCCTACCAGGAGGTCCGCGCGGTCTGCGTCGACGAGGTCACCGGCGCGTGGGAGGACCTGGCGCCCGGCGAGGTCGGCACGCTGGTGATCCGCGGCCCGAACGTCTTCGCCGGCTACCTGCGCCCCGGCCCCGGCGGCCCCGTGCCCGACCCGGGCGACAAGGTGCGCGACGGCTGGCTGGACACCGGCGACCTCGGGTCGGTCGACGACGAGGGGTTCGTCCGGCTGGCCGGCCGGGCGAAGGACCTCATCATCCGCGGCGGCCACACCATCGACCCGGCCGTCATCGAGGACGCGCTGCTCGAGCATGAGGCCGTCCTGGGCGCGGGCGCCGTGGGGCGCCCGGACGCGCACGCGGGGGAGGTCCCGGTCGCGTACGTCCAGGTGGTGCCCGGTGCGGTGACCGAGGACGAGCTGCTCGCGTGGGCGGCGGACCGCGTCCCCGAGCGCGCGGCGGCGCCGAAGCTCGTGGAGATCATCGACGAGATCCCGCTGACGCTCGTGGGCAAGCCGTTCAAGCCCGAGCTGCGCCGGCGGGCGGCCGAACGGGCCGCGCGTGAGGCGATCGGGACGGCGGCAGCCGAGGTGATGGGCGTGCTGGAGGACGGGGCGGTGGTCATCGAGGTCGATGGCGCGGCCGACCTCGGCGTGGTCGAGGACGCGCTTGCGCCGTTTGCGTTGTCGTGGCGCGTCGGGTGACCGCCCCGGTCATCGACGCGGACCTCTACGGTCCGGACGCGCTCGTCGACTCCCGCGACCTGTTCGCGCGGATCCGCGAGGCGGGTCCGGTCGTGTGGCTGCCGCGGCACCGCATGTACGCGATGGGGCGGTTCGACGACGTCCGGGCCGCGCTGCGCGACGACGCGCTCTTTCGCAGCGGCCGGGGTGTCGCCGCGAACCCGTTGACGAACGCGCTGGCGCGGGATACGACGCTCAACAGCGACGACGACGTGCACACCGCTCGGCGACGGGTGCTCATGCGCTCGCTCGGCGCGAAGGCGATCGGCGCCGTCGAGCCGGCGCTGGCGCGTGAGGCGCAGGACGTCGTCGAGGAGGCGCTGCGCCGCCCGCACGTCGAGGCGGCAGGTGACGTCGCGTCCCGGCTGCCGTCGAGCGTCGTCGCCACGCTGGTCGGCGTCGACGGTGGGAGTTCGCGCCTGCTGCGATGGGCCGCGGCGACGTTCGAGACGCTCGGTCCGGCAAACGGGCGTGGTGTCCGCGCGATGCCGCGCGCCCTCGGTCTCTACCTGTTCAGCCGCCGCCTGCGTCCGGACTCCGTGGCGCCGGGCAGCTGGGCGGCGTCGGTCTTCGACGCCCATGCGCGCGGCGAGTTGACCCTGCGTGAGGCGAAGGCGCTGGTCATCGACTTCGTCGCCCCCGCGCTGGACACCACGATCCTGGCGACGACGTACCTGCTGTGGCTGCTCGGCCGCCACCCCGATGTGTGGGAGGAGGTGCGCGCCGCGCCCGAGCTCATCCCCGCGACGGTCGTGGAGGCCGTGCGCCTGGCCTCACCCATCCGCGGCTTCACGCGGGAGCTCGCACGCGACCACGAGATCGACGGGGTCACGATGAAGCAGGGCGCGCGTGTCGCGGTCCTGTTCGGTGCGGCGAACCTCGACGAGACGGCGTTCCCCGAGCCGGAGCGCTTCGACGTGCACCGCGAACATGCCGCGCACCTGGGCTGGGGCAACGGCCCGCACACCTGCGTCGGCATCCACCTCGCCAAGCTCGAGATGCGGACGCTGCTGGAGGCCATGGCGCCGCGGGTCGAGCGGATCACGGTCGGCACGCCGGTGCCGTTGCGCAACAACACGCTGCAGGGCATCGGGCGGCTCCCAGCTCGGTTTCGCTGACGCGGGCCGGACTCTGAGTTGCGCCGCATCATCCGCCGGGTCGCCAGCTGAAGCACCGGTCGAGCCGCGGCAGGCGGTGCACCCACGGGGCTGCTTCTTCGAGCTCCGCAGCCAACTGAAGGAGGACGGCGTCTGCGCCGAGGCGCCCCAGCAACTGCACGCCCAGCGGGAAGCCTGTGGCGGTCCAGAACACGGGCACGCTGATCGCAGGCCGGCCGGTCGCGTTGGCGACCTGGGTGTACGGCACCCACGCGAGGTTCGTGTGGATGACCTGGTCGATCACACCGGTGAGGGCGGCCAATCGCCCCGCCCGCCCGGCGGCCATCGCTCGACCTGCGAGCGCGAGTAGCCGGCCGGTGCGGGTCGCGCCGATCAGCGGCGGCATCCTCGCGGTGGTCGGAGTGAGCAGGACGTCGTAGCGCTCCTCGTGCGCGGCGATCGCCGCGACGTGCTGCTGAATCGCCGCCTGTGCCGCCAAGAGCCGTCCAACATCGGTCGTGCGCCCCATCTCGACGATCGCCAGCGTGTCGGCCTCAAAGTCGCTCGGGCTGGCGCCGGTCTTTGCGCGGATCTCACGGACCTGTGCGTACAGGTGCGCGAACCAGATGGTCAAGAAGTCCTGCGCTAGCTGCTCGTCGTCATAGGGCAGGCTCACCTCGTCGAGGTGATGGCCGAGCCCCGCGAGCAGTTCGGCGGCCTGCGCGACCGCGGCCGACGCTGCAGCGTCCGGGGACGGCGTGAGGCGGGTCGCCGTCGCCACGGCGATGCGGAGCCTCGGCGCTCGCATCCGCAGCGCCTCGACAAACGGCCTCTGCGGAAGCCGTGCCGAATAGGTCGCATGAGGGTGATCGCCGATCAGGGCATCGCAGAGACCGGCGGTATCGCGGACCGTGCGCGACACGACGCCCTGAGCGAGCGCCCCGTTCATAACCTCACCGGTTTGCGGCCCGTGAGGTGAGAGCCCGCGCGAGAGCTTGAGACCGATCAGACCGCAGCAGGCGGCCGGAATGCGTATTGACCCTGCGCCATCATTCGCGGCCGCGGCGGGGACGATCCCGGCGGCGACGGCCGCGGCGGCCCCACCCGACGAGCCTCCTGGCGTCCGGGCGAGGTCCCAAGGGTTCCGCGCGGGACCCCACAGCGCGGATTCGGTCACGCCGCTGACGCCCAGCTCTGGCACGTTCGTCCGTCCGAAGATCACGAGTCCCGCATCGAGGAACCGCTGCGTGACGAGCGCGTGCCGGTCCGCGACCTCGCGGGACAGGGCCCGCGAACCGTAGGACGACACCTCCCCCGCGTACTCCATCGCGATGTCCTTCAGGAGAAACGGGACGCCCCCGAACGATCCTGCCGGCGCTTGCGCGGCGCGCTCTTGGGCCGCCGCATCCATGCGGGCGACAACGGCGTTCACCGCCGGGTTGACGTCGTCAGCGCGCGCTTGGGCGAGAGCGAGCAGCTCACGTGCCGTCACCTCGCCGTCTGCGACGCACGCCGCCAGTGAGGTTGCGTCGCGCCTCCTGTACTCCTCGAAGTCCACCGTTCGGTCGCCGGGCTATGGGCGGTCTGCGAGCGCGGCGCAGTTCGAGGCCGGCGGGCTCCCGGCCAGGCGCTCGATGAGCCACCGCTGGGCGGTCGGGGTGTGGCTGATCAGGAGTGAGACATGGTTGCCGCCGGTGCCGCCGGTTGACGCGGATTGGCGGACGCCGATGTAGGTCACCTCTGCGCCCAGGGCACACCAGTCGACGGCGAGCTGCCGGGCCTGGCGGTGGGGAACGATGTCATCGCGTGTTCCGGTGAGGACGAGGACGGGCACGGGCGGCTTGGCGCGCCCCAGTCGCTGCGCGTCGACCACATCGCGGACCATCGGGTCGGTGGCGGCAAGCTGAGCGATCGACCGGCCGCCCGTCAGCCAGCGAGTCGTGCGCTGGAAGCCGAACGTCGCCATCGAATCCAGCTCGCACTGCCGGGTGAGCCGTTGCAGGACCCTCTTCCCGGTCGGAGTGGCTTCGGCATCCACGATGCGACCGAGCTGCGGATAGGTCTGGACGAACCCATTGACGGCGTAGCCGATCACGCCGGTCAGCGCCGTGCCATCTACGGCGCGCATCACGGCGGCCAGATCGGCCGGGGGACCGCCGACGTACGCCGCGGCGAGGTTCACCTCGGGCGCGTAGCCGGTCGCGAGCTCGACGGCGGCCCCGGCTGCCGCACCCCCCTGGGAGTACCCGTAGACGCCGACGGCCGACGCACCGGTGATGGACGTTCCGGGCAGGCGGAGTGCCGCGCGGGCGGCGTCCAAAACGGCGTGTCCCTGGTCGAGACGGCTCATGTACGTGTGGAGGCGGTCCGTGGTTCCGAGGCCCACGTAGTCGGTAACCACCACGGCCGCCCCTCGCCGGACGAGCTGGCTGATGACCGGCCCCTCGTAGCCGAAGTTGGTCCCCCCGGCCACCCGGCTGACCAGCCCGCGCTCGAGGCCGTACGAAGGTGCGCACCCATCCGCCTGTCCCTGGGTGCCCGGGGCGAAGACGACGAGCGGGCGCGGACCTTGGCCGCTGTACGGCACCTCGGGTTCGATGTATGTCCCGGTGACGGCGACGGGAAGCCCGTTGGCATCGGTGGATCGATACATGATGCGGGTCGCGATCCCGGGCCTGAGCGCCAAACGCATGGGCTCGGTTCGGACCACCGCGCCGTTGGCGGCCGGCAGGCTCGCGGGCGGGTCGTAGAAGCCTGCGGACGTGTCGGCAGACGCGGGTGCGCTCGCCAGGGCTAATGCAGCGGCACCCCACGCAGTGACGCGCCTGCCTTGCGCCACAGCGCGCGCGGCGGAGTACGACGGGGATGGGCGGAGAGGACGACGCGGCATGAGCACCTCGGGGAGCGAATCGACGCGTCGCAGACTCGTCGCGAGCAGGGCCGCGGGCAAGAGGCACAATCCCCTCGATGTCGACCCGCGGTTGTGCAGAGTGCATAAGCTCGTCGGGTGCCCCCTGCGACGTCCGACGAGCGAGTTGCGGCGCTGGTGCGTCGAGTGATCGACCAGGTCCTCGTCAGGCAGCTCGACCTGCTCACGGGAATCGAGCACGCAGTCCTGCGCAACCAGTCCGAGCACGTCCGCGACGACGCGCAGCTCGTGACGGCGATTCGTCGGTCCGTGCGCTCGAATGTGATGACCTGGCTGCAAGCGATGTACCGCGACCCGCTCGCCGAGGTCTCCGCCAACGACGGGCTCGATGCTGTCGCGGTTGCGGCGGAGTTCCGTACGCGCGGTCTCGAGGACGAGTCGGTGATCGCCTTCCGAGATGGTCAGGGCGCGGCGTGGGATCTCTGGGTCGCGATCGGGGCAGAGGTCATCACCGAGCCGGAGGACCTCCGCGCGTTTCTCACCCGTAGCGCGCGGTCGTTCTACGCCTACATCGATGCCACGGTGGCTGCGATCTCCGATGCCATGGAGCGACCCTCGGGTGCGCCAGATCACGACCAGCGCCGCCAGCAAGCAGTCCTGCGGCTTCTGCAACCTGGGGCCGCTCCGGGCCTGGATCTCGAGCAGGCGCTCGGATACCGCTTGGATCAGCACCACCTGGCGGCGGTCGTCCGGACCGTCGATAAGCAGGACTCGGCCGAGGTGCTCGACGCCGCCTCAGCTGCGCTGAGGGCCGTCGTCGCTCCCCGCGCCGTCCTCGAAGTCGCCGCAGCGCCGATGACGCGCTGGCTCTGGATCGCCGGCGAACCGCGGCAGCCCGCGGACGCGCTGATCGCGGCCGTCGATCCCGTCCAGGGCGCCCGCCTGGCCCTCGGGCTTCCCGGGCGCGGCCTGGAGGGCTTTCGGTTGTCGCACAGGGAGGCACTCGGTGCGCAGGACGTGATCGGCAGGTCGGAGGTTCAGCGCACCGGCACGTGGGCGGACCTCGAGCTCCCTTCGCTGCTCTTGAGCCGTCCCGCCGAAGCCGAGCGTTTCGTCGCCCGTACGCTCGGCGAGTTCGCCAGTGCGGACCTCGAGCTCCGGGAGACCGTTCGGGCCTACCTCCAACTCGGCAGCAACGCATCCATGACCGCTCGAAGGCTGCACACGCATCGCAACACCATCATCGGCAGGATCAAGCGCGCTGATGCTCTGCTGCCGCAGCCCGTCGCGGAGAACGGCGTGAACATCGCATGCGCCCTGGTCGCCGCGCGGTGGCTCGTCGTCCCTCAGCGGCTCGACTGACGGCGCCTAATACCCAGCCCGGACGATGGCTTGGATCGCTGCCGTGTTCAGGCCGACGGACAGGAACCCCAGCGACGTGAGCTGGAGGTACTTCGCGATGAGGCGCGTCGGGCGGTCGAGTACGAAGATGATCTCGCTCCTGGCCGTGTACGACCGCCCGGTCGATGGCACGACCGTCCCGTCGGGGAATCGCCAAGGCGCGAGGAACGTGCCGCGTTCGACGAGATTGAGGAAGACGAGATCTCCGCAGCTGCGCATCCTCCGTACCTCCCACCGCTCGTCGGGGAAGGCGATGACGAAGTCCTCGAACATCACACGCCACCTCTCGCGCGTCATCGAGCGCAGCGTGGTGTTGGAGACGCGGACGAAACGTGGTGTGGTCAGCGCGTACGCCGCGGCGACATCCTGCCGGTTGTACGCGTCGACGTAGCGCTGGATCGTTTCCTCGTTCGCAGGGTTCCGCACGCACCAGCCGGAACGCTGAGTGGCGCTGGAGGCGGCTGCATTCGCGGGACTGGCGAAGGCCGCCGCACAGGCAAGACCGGCGAAGACAGGGGTGGCGAACCCCAGTACGACTGCACGGATTCGGCTGCCGGTTGACGCTGGACTGGCGCGACGGGACATGCGGCTCCTTGTGCGACGGGGATGACGGCGACTCGCGGCGTAGGCCAACTCGTCGCGTGTGGCGGTCACCCTAGCCGTATGGCTATACGTTTTCAAAAGTTCGTAAGGCCAGGCCGCCGGATTCAGGCGATCTGTGCGGGTACTTGGGCGTTGCGCCTGACGTATTATGAGAAGCGTCGCCCCGTCCCAGGGGTCGCGCGCACGAGGTCTAGGCTCACCGCCATGCCTGTCGCTCTCGTTATCTGCCAGCCGAGTGCGTAGCCACGGCTGGAACGGCAACCGTCCGGTGTCGGACGAGGAGGCCATCGAGCGCATCCTCGACGCGGCCACAGTGCTCCTTCGCGAGCGCGGCGACAAGGCGCGGCTGACCGAGCTGGCCGCCCGTGTCGGGGTCACCCGTCAGACGCTGTATCACTACTTCTCGGGCATCCAGGCCATGCGAATCGCGCTCGGCCTGCGAGCAACGCACGGGCTCCTCGACCGGCTGGCAGCGCACGTGGCCGGCATCACGGACCCGGTGGATGCTGTGACCGAGGCAGTCGTCTTTGCTTGGGAGGCGATCGAAGGCGACGAGGTCATCAAGGCCACCCTCGCGCAGCAGGAGGCACAAGGGCGTCACGCCACGAGCAGCGTCACGGCGCGCGCATTGGCCAGGACCTTCTTGCACGAACTCAGCATCGACTGGCGCGCACACGGATATGACGACGAGGATTTCGACGAGCTTGCCGAAGTGGTGCTGCGGACGCTGTTCTCGTTGGTACGAGATCCCGGTGATCCACCGCGTGACCCGGAGGCCATGAGGGCTTTCGTCCGCCGCTGGCTCGGGCCGGCGCTCGTCTATCCGCCCATCAAGCGGGCCGCTGAGTCGATCTCTCGGTAGATGGTCTCCAGTCGGTCGACCTAGGGGGAGAACTCCACGTCGCAGAGAACCCGAGCTTGAAGGCTGCTCGGTCCTCGTGCACGAGGGTGCCCCGCCGGGGACGGCCCTCCAGGCGCCACTCGGCACGATGTGGAGCGGGACGCGACGGCGACGCCCCGTACCCTGCGCCTGTGCCGTCACCGCAGTTCGACCCCATCGCCGAAGCCCGCCGCCAGTGGGACGCGCAGTGGGACGACCCGCCGACCGCCCAGATGGCGGCGGTCACGTCGATCTTCCGAGCCCAGCAGATCCTGCTCGCCCGGCTGAATGAACTCCTCGCGGCCGAGGACCTCACGTTCGCGCGCTACGAGGCGCTCATGCTCCTCTTCTACTCGCGGCGCGGCGAGCTGCCGCTGGGCAAGATCTCCGATCGCCTCCAGGTCCACCGCGCGAGCGTCACCAACGTCGTCGACAAGCTGTGCGAGAGGGGCTACGTCGAGCGCGTCCCGCACGAGATCGACCGCCGCGCGGTGCTCGCGCGCATCACCCCCGCGGGCAAGCGCGCCGCCAAGAAGGCCACGAAGCTCCTCAACGCCGCCGATTTCGCGATGGCGCCGCTCGATGCCGACCAGTGCGAGCGGCTCTACGAGACGCTTCGGCCACTGCGCGCGGGTGCCGACGACTTCGAGGACGCTTGACCGGCCATGGGAGATATGCGACCTTCTAACTATCTGATGGCCGCACATACGAAGACCCCAGCGCCGCAGCCGACCCTCGAGGGCTGGCAGGAGGCCTACGACGCGACCCCCGAGCGCGACGTCCCCTTCACCACGCTGAGCGGCGAGCCGATCCGCCCGCTCTACACCGAAGCCGACCTTCCCGACCCGGCGACCATCGGCCTCCCGGGCCAGTACCCCTTCACCCGCGGCGTGTACCCGTCGATGTACCGCGGCCGCATGTTCACCATGCGCCAGTTCGCCGGCTTCGGCACCGCCGAGGAGACGAACGAGCGCTTCCGCTACCTCCTCGACCACGGGCAGACCGGCCTGTCGACGGCGTTCGACATGCCGTCGCTCATGGGCCACGACTCCGACCACGAGCTCAGCCTCGGCGAGGTCGGCCGCGAGGGCGTGGCCGTCGACACCGTCGACGACATGCAGACCCTCTTCCAGGGGATCGACCTCGGCGACGTCACGGTGTCGATGACGATCAACGCACCCGCGGCGATCATGCTCGCCTACTACGTCGTCGCGGCCGAGCGGTCCGGCGTCCCCGCCGACAAGCTCGGCGGCACGATCCAGGCGGACATCCTCAAGGAGTACATCGCCCAGAAGGAGTGGTGCTTCCCGATCGACCCGGCAATGCGCCTGCTCGGCGACATGGTCGAGTGGAGCACCGAGAAGATGCCGCGTTGGAACTCCGTGTCGATCAGCGGGTACCACATCCGCGAGGCGGGAGCCACGGCCGCGCAGGAGCTCGCGTTCACCTTGAAGGACGGGCTGACGTACGTCGAGCAGGCCGTCGAGCGCGGCCTCGACGTCGACGATTTCGCCCCGCGCCTGAGCTTCTTCTTCAACGCGCAGATCGACTTCTTCGAGGAGATCGCCAAGTACCGCGCCGCCCGCCGCATCTGGGCGCGCGAGCTGAAGGAGACCTTCGGCGCGAAGGACCCGAAGTCGTGGCTCATGCGCTTCCACACGCAGACCGCGGGCGTGTCGCTCACGGCGCAGCAGCCGCTGAACAACATCGTCCGCACCGCGATCGAGGCGCTCGCCGGGGTGCTCGGCGGCACCCAGTCGCTGCACACGAACTCCTACGACGAGGCGCTCGCGCTGCCGACCGAGGAGGCCGTGCGGATCGCGCTGCGCACGCAGCAGATCATCGCCCACGAGACCGGCGTGACGAACACGATCGACCCGCTCGGTGGCTCGTACTTCGTCGAGGCGCTCACCGACCGGATGGAAGAGCAGGCCTACGGGTACTTCGCCAAGATCGACGAGCTCGGCGGCATGGTCGAGGCGGTCAAGCAGAACTACCCGCAGCGCGAGATCGCCGACGCGAGCTACGAGCTCCAGGGTGAGATCGACCACGAGCGGCGCATCATCGTCGGCGTGAACCGGTACACCGAGGGCGACGACGCCCAGACCCCGATCCTGCGGATCGACCCGGCGCTCGAGCGCAAGCAGGTCGGCAACCTCCAGGCCGTCCGCGCCCGGCGCGACGCGGCCGCCGTCGAGGCGACGTTGGCCGAGGTCAAGCGCGTCGCGGCCGAGGGCGGCAACCTCATGCCGTCGCTGATCGAGGCCGCCCGCGCCCACACCAGCGAGGGCGAGATCGTCCACGCGCTGCAAGAGGTGTGGGGCGACTATCGCGAGACGCCGGTCTTCTGATGATCCGTGTCGTCGTCGCCAAGCCCGGCCTGGACGGACACGATCGCGGAGCGAAGATCATCGCCCGCGCGCTGCGTGATGCCGGCATGGAGGTCATCTACACCGGGCTGCACCAGACGCCCGAGCAGATCGTCGAGACCGTGATCCAGGAGGACGCCGATGCGGTGGGCCTCTCGATCCTCTCGGGAGCGCACATGACGCTCGTGCCCCGGATCGTCGAGCTGCTGAAGGCCCAGGAGGTCGACGACGTGCTCGTCACCGTCGGCGGGACGATCCCGGCCGACGACATCCCCGAGCTCAAGGCGCTCGGCGTCGCCGAGGTGTTCACGCCCGGGGCGCCGACGCAGAACATCGTGGACTTCATGCGCGCCAACGCGTCGCGTTCGCGCAATTGATCTGAACTCCCCCTTCCGCGGGTATGACCGAGAGGAACCTGCCGCTGATGAAGGAGCCCGACATGTCCACGACGCCCGATCTGCACGAGCCGGACACCCACCCGGTCGATCCCGCGCCGGCCCCTGCGCCCGCGCCCGCCGATCACGGCCCGGGTGTCGTCAAGCGCACGACGAAGACGGCGTCCCGCGTCGCGCTCGTCGTCGTCGGCGTGCTCGTCGGCCTGTTCGCCGCCGTGAACACGCGCGACGTCGAGGTGTCCTGGGTCTTCGGTGACCCGCTCCAGACGCCGCTGATCCTGGTGATCGGCCTGGCGCTGCTCGCGGGCCTGATCATCGGCTGGCTCGCGGCGACGCTCCGTCACCGCGGCTCCTGACGCGGGCGCTCAGCGGCGGCGGTACGGGTCGACGAGGACGTTGTCGATCTGCACCCCGCCGCGGCTGCTCGCCGCCGCGGTCGTGCGGAAGACCAGCTGCACGCTCCCGCCCTTGGCGATGAGGCTCTCGGCGATCCGCGTCGCGAGCGGGTGGATGCCCGAGGCGCGCCAGTTGCCCGCCGCGCCCGGGGCCGTCTCCGACGTCAGCTCGACGACGTACGAGGGGTTGAAGCGCGGGCGGAAGCGGATCGACGTGTAGAGGTTGTTGGTCGCCGCGAGGCTCTTGACGAGGAAGCGGAAGTGCGGGTTCGTCTCGTTGATGCAGAACGGCGGTGAGACGACCTCCGGGGTGCCGGTCGGCCCGACGCCGCCGATGCGCAGCGACTTCGACCCGGGCAGGATCCCGACGTCCTCGTTGCCCTCGACGACCGCGGCGTGCTTGAGCGACCAGTGCTCGACGGAGCTCTCGAAGTCGCCCTGGGGCGCCAGCGAATACTCGGCCAGATCGCCGAGTGAGGCGAACGACTGCGCCAGCGGCTGCTCGGGGCAGGCGTCGACCGGGGTCGTGTCGCCGGTCACGACCATGGTGTGGTCGGCGGCGGCGCCCGGGGCGACGGCGATGGCGGTGACGGGCGTGACGACCTGCGTGGGTGCGGTTCGGCGCGCGGTGTCGCCGTGGCCGAGCTGCCCGATCGCGTTGTAGCCCCAGCACCACAGCGTGGTGTCGGCCTGGATCGCGCAGGTCGAGTAGCGGCCGGCGGCAAGCGACGTCCACGTCGTGTCGACGCCCACCTGCTGCGGCGCGCGCTGGTTGAGCGTGTGGCCGAGGCCCAGCTCGCCGGAGCCGTTGTAGCCCCAGCACCAGAGGGTGCCGTTCGTCCGGATCGCGCAGGTCGAGTCGAAGGCGGCGGAGACCGCGGACCAGTCGTTCGTCGTCCCGACGCGGACCGGGCTCTTCTGCTTCGTGACGTTGCCGACGCCGGCCTCGCCGAGGTTGTTGTCGCCCCAGCACCACAGGCTGCGGTTCGTCTGGGTGGCGCACGTGTGGTACCCGCCGCTGGAGACCGTGTCCCAGGTCGCGGCGGTGCCGACGCGCTGCGGGGTGCGCTCGCTCGTCACGTCGCCCTGACCGAGCTGGCCCGAGCCGTTGTAGCCCCAGCACCAGAGGGTGCCGTCGGTCTTCACGGCGCAGGTCGAGTCGATGGTGGCGCTGGCGGCCTTCCAGCCGGTGCCGGCGACGCGCTGCGGCGTCGTGAAGGTCGTGACCGAGTTCAGCCCGAGCTTGCCGTAGGACCCTTCGCCCCAGCACCACAGGGCGCCGCCCGACTGCGTCGCGCAGGTGTGGTTGCGCCCGGCCGTGACGGACGTCCACGTGGCGGCCGTGCCGACCTGGACGGGGGTCTCACGGTCCGTGCGATCTCCCAGGCCGAGTTGCGCGGAGCCGTTCTCGCCCCAGCACCACAGGGTGCCCGGGAGGCGGATCGCGCAGGTGAAGTCGTCGCCGGCGGCGGCGGACGTCCAGTCGGTCGCGGCGCCGGTGATGGCGAAGTTCGTCTCGCTCCCGCGTGTGCCGACGCCGAGCTCGCCGTCGACGTTGTCGCCGGTGCCGCGCAGCGCCCCGGTGGTGGCGACGGGCTCGCCCTGCACGCTGTCGACGACGGCCTGGGCGGCATCGGCGGCGGAGTCGACCGAGGTCTCGCCGGCAACGTGCCCGTCGGGCGCGATGGTGGTCAGGGCGGGGTCAGCGGCATGCACCACGGGCGCGGCGACGACCACGGCGATGAGTGCGGCGATGACGCCGGCGCCGAGTCGGCCCGGGTGGTGCGTTGCCATGCGGTGGTTCCCCCTGCTCGTCGTCCCTGACGCCCTGGCTATCGGCACGCAGAGGGCGTCGCGAGAGGGTTCGGCGCGCAGTCATACGCGATCCCTACAGGGCGTTCGCCCGGGGCCGGGTCTATCGTCGCGGGATGCGTCTCGACCCTCGCGAACTCGCTGCGATCTTCGCCGGCGGGTTCGCGGGGGCCGTGCTGCGCGCGGACCTCGCCGAGCGGTTCGCCGCCAACCCCGGCAGTTGGCCGTGGGAGACGTTCCTCGTGAACATCGCGGGCGCGTTCCTGCTCGGCTGGTTCGTCACCCGCCTGCAGGAGCGCCTGCCGCTCTCCGCGTACCGGCGGCCGCTGCTGGGCACCGGGTTCTGCGGCGCGCTGACGACGTTCTCGACGATGCAGATCGAGCTGCTGTTCATGCTCGATGCGGGCCACGTCGGGCTCGCGGTCGCCTATGCGTCGGTGAGCGTGGCGGCCGGCTTCGCGGCCGTCCTGCTGGCGACGAACCTGGTGCGCACCGGCGGGAGGCTGCGCGCGTGAGCCTGCCCGTGCTCCTGGCGGTCGGCGCCCTCGGCGGATTCGGGGCGCTTGCGCGGTTCCTGCTCGACGGCGCCGTCTCGCGGCGCGCGGGCAGCGCCTTTCCCGTCGGGACGCTGGCCGTGAACCTGTCGGGCGCGTTCGTGCTCGGCGTCGTGGTCGGTGCCGCAGTCGGCGGCGACGCGTACCGGTTCGCCGCGCTCGGGTTCCTCGGCGCGTTCACGACGTTCAGCACGTGGGCGCTGGAGAGCCACCGCCTGGCCGAGGAGGGACGCCTGCGGCTCGGCGCCCTGAACTTCGCGATGAGCCTCGTACTCGGGATCGCGCTGGCGTGGGCCGGCCGGGAAGCCGGGCTGCTGCTGTGAGCGCCGACGCCCTGAAGCTCACGGTCTACGTCGGCGAGCGGGCCCGGACGGACGACGGGCGGCTCGCCGCCGACGCGCTCATGGAGATCGCCGCGCGACACGAGCTGCGCGTCAGCGCGCTGCTGCGCGGCACCGAGGGCTTCGGTCCGAAGCACCGCCTGCGCACCGACCGGCTGCTGACGCTCTCCGAGGACCTGCCGCTGGTGAGCGTCGCCGTGGACGAGCGCGCGCGGGTCGAGGCCGCGGCGGCGGTCGCGGTCGCGCTGCCGTTCCAGGGGCTCGTCACGCTCGAGCGGGCGGCGTTCGCCGGCGACGACACAGCGCCCGCGGCGGAGGCCAAGCTCACGGTGTACGTCGGCCGTCACGAGCGGGCGGGCGGACGCACGGCCCACGAGGCGGTGATCGACGAGCTGCACGCGGCCGGGGTGGCGGGCGCGACGGCGCTGCTGGGCGTCGACGGCACGCTGCACGGCGTCCGGCAGCGCGCGCGCCTGACCGGGCGGAACGCCGCCGTGCCGGTCATGGTCGTCGCGGTGGGGGACGGGCAGTTGATCGCGGCGGCGCGCGCACGCATCGCCGCCCTGCTCGACCGCCCGACCATGACCCTCGAGCGCGTCACCCTCTGCAAGCGCGACGGCACGCAGCTGGCCGTCCCCGCCGAGGTGGCCGCGACCGATCCCTCGGGACTGGCGGTGTGGCAGAAGCTCACGGTGTTCGCCGGTGCGCAGTCGCGTCACGACGGGGCCCCGCTGCACGCGGCGCTCGTCGGCGAGCTGCGCCGCGCGGGCGCCGCGGGCGCGACGACCGTCCGTGGCATCCGCGGCTACCACGGCGACCACGCCCCCCACGGCGACACGCTGTGGCAGCTGCGACGGCACGCGCCGACGGTCACCGTCATCGTCGACACCCCCGACCGCATGGCGCGCTGGTTCGCCATCGTGGACGCGCTCACCGACGAGACCGGCCTGGTGACGAGTGAGCTCGTGCCCGCGCTGCGGACCGCCGGACCCCACGGCGGCAGCGGCGGCCTGGCGCTCGCCCGCGTGGGATGATCGGCCGGTGAGCACGCAGGACACGCACGACCACCCGCTGTTCGCCCGCTTCTGGAAGCTCGCGGCGCCCGGTGCCATGTCCGGTCGCGACCGCGACACCCTCCTCGGCGGGCTGCGCGGCGCGATCGTCGAGGTCGGCGCCGGGACCGGCGTGAACTTCGCCCACTACCCGGCGAGCGTCACGCGGGTCGTCGCCGTGGAGCCGGAGCCGCACCTCCGCGCGGAGGCCGCGAAGCACGCGACGGGCGCGCCCGTCCCCGTCGAGGTCGTCGACGGGACCGCGGAGTCGCTGCCGCTCGCCGACGCGTCGTGCGACGGCGCCGTCCTCTCCCTGGTGCTCTGCTCGGTGAGCGACCAGGCCGCGGCGCTCGCCGAGCTCGAACGCGTCATGCGACCGGGCGGCGAGTTGCGCTTCTACGAGCACGTCGTCGCCCACCGCGCGCGGCCGGCGGCCTTCCAGCGGCTCCTGGACCGCTCCGGCGTGTGGCCGAAGCTCGGCGCGGGCTGTCACGTCGCGCGCGACACGTCGGCCGCGCTGCACGCGTCGGGGTTCGACGTCGTCGAGGAGCGGCGCTTCATGTCGGGCCTCGGCCCCTTCGCGCTGCCGCACATCGCGGGTGTCGCCCGGCGTCAGTCGAGCACGATGGCCACGAGCGCCACGACGGCGTAGAGCCCGAGCCCCGCACCGATCCCGCGCATCCAGAGCGCTTCGGGCAGTTTGCGGCCGGCCCGCATCGCGGCGTCGTAGCGCCGCTCCTGGCGACCCGCGGCGACCGCGAGCGCCGCTCCCGCGCTGACCGGCGGGATCGCGACGATCCACCGGACGACCTCGTGGTCGAAGTTCAGCGCCTTCGCGGCGACCAGGCCCGCGGCGACGAGCGCCAGCGCGGTGCGGATCCACGCAAGGTACGTCCGCTCGTTCGCGAGGCTGAACCGGTAGTCGAGATCCTCGGCCACGCCGACATCATCGCGGATGCACCAGCACGTACAGTTCGGTCATGTCACGTCGCACGCTCGTTCTGGTTCTGTCCGCACTCACCCTGCTGGCCGTGCCGAGCATCGCGTCGGCTGCCGTCAAGCGCGGGGTCTTCTCCGGGTCGCTCGGCGTCACCGTGCCCCGCGGGGCGGACGCCGAGGTCCGGGCGGTCAACCGCGCGACGGGGACCTTGGCTGCCGCCCGCGAGATCGGCCGCAGCGGCCGCTTCACGCTGTCGCTGCCTCCCGGTTCGTACACGATCGTCGGCAGCATCGTGCGTCCCGGCGCCCGGCCGACGCAGGTCGTCTCCGGCGTGACGCTGAAGTCCGGGCAGCGCCGGACCAAGACGAACCTCAAGCGCAAGCGCAAGAAGCCCAAGGCCCGTGCGGCCTACGTGCAGGAGCTCGGGAACGTCACGCCGGGCGTCGTGGCGCTGGAAATGCCGAACGTCACGGGCACGCTGGACGGCGAGTGGGACTACCTGCGCCAGGGCCTGAACGATCTCGCCATCGGCGACCTCTTCGGCGACGCGAAGCCGGACTGCGAGATCGCCGTCATCGAGCACGACCGCCGCGCCGAGCTGCTCAAGGAGCTGGAGTTCCAGCAGTCACCGTATGTCGATCCCTCGACACGGGTGACGCGCAACCTCGTGCAGGCGGACGTCGAGGTCCGCGGTCGTGCGCGGCAGATCAACGCCGACCGCGTCGAGGTGACGCTCGACCTCATCGACAAGACGACGGGCGAGCGGGTCGGCGGCGCGAAGCGCACCCTGGACGGTGATCGGGTCTTCGAGGACTACGAGCAGCTGACCAAGCAGCTCTCCGAGGAGCTCTGCAAGCTCAGCGACACCTACGAGGTGACGCTCGACATCGCCGGCACCGGGAGGTTAGCGACCCACGACGGGTCCGGGACCATGCGCAGCACGCTCAAGGCCAGGCGCGCGAACCGCAAGCAGCAGCGGTGGACCGATCAGGGCCCGATCGCCTGGGGAAACCTGACCGTGACCGGCAAGACCCCCGGCTGCGCGCACGTCAGCCCGGTGGCGCCGTCGACGTCGTGGTCGGTGACGATCACGGTCGCGGGCGACGACACGCTGAAGGTCGACTGGGGCCTGGGCGGCGCCGACATGGCGACCGCGACGATCGACTGCTATCCGACGAGCCCGGGCGACTACGACCCGCCGCCGATCGCCGGTCAGCCGCTGGTGTCGCTGCTGAACACGGGGCCGGTCTCGTTCACCCTGCCGTTCGCCGGGGGGACGACGCCGATCACCGGTGCCGTCCTCGACGGCGGCGACGGGTTCTCCAACACCGGGACGCTCGTGGTCAAGCCCGGGCGGGTCGTCCGGGCGGAGGGCTGAGCACCGCGTCGATCTCGGTGCGGGCGCGGTCGATGGCGGTGTCGTCGTCGAGCAGGCGCCGGGTGAAGTTCGCCTGGGTCACGACGGCGTGCAGCACGAACGTGACCTGCGCGGGCTCGCGGCTGCCCGGAAGGTCGCCCGCGCGCTGGGCGAGCGCGACGTCGCGCATGAGGACCGCGTGCCACTGCCGCCACGCGGCCGCGAGCACGTCGCGGATCGGGCCGGGCCGGTCGTCGAACTCGTGGGCGGCGGCGGTGAGGAAGCACCCGCCGGGATAGACGTCGCGCTCGAGGAAGCTCAGCCACGCATCCATCGCGGCGCGCAGCCGGGGCAGACCTTCGGCGCGGTCGGCGACGGGTTCCCAGACCTCTTCGGTGAACCGTGAGACGGCGGTGGTGACGGCCTCGACCTGGAGGTGCTCCTTGGCGTCGAAGTGCCCGATGACGCCGCTCTTGCTCAGGTGCAGGTCGGCGGCGAGCCGCCCGAGGCTGAGCCCTTCGAGCCCTTCGGCGGATCCGAGTGCGCCCGCGCGATCGAGGATGGCCTGACGGGTCTGCTCGGCCTCGGCACGGGACTTCCTGGGCATCGCGCCAACTTTAGCGTACGATCGTGCTATAAATGGCGTACGAGCGTGCGCCAAACGACACACGACGGAGGTGCGTCCCATGCGCATGCGACGACTGGGCTGGGCGGGAATCGAGCTGGAGGCCGGCGACGACCGGCTCGTCATCGACCCGCTGGTCGACCCCGGGATCTTCTCGGCGTTCCTGGGGCCGGAGGCCGAGCCACTCATCGCGCCCGAGCCGGGCGCCGCGCGTGCCGCGCTGCTGACGCACCTGCACCGCGATCACGCAGACGTGGGCGCCCTCGACGCCGCGGTGGCGTCCGGCGGCGAGGTCCTGCGACCGGACGCTGCGCAGGCCACGGAGTTCGACGAGTTCGTGACGGGAGAGGCCGAGCGCGGGCTCGCGGAGACCGGCCGGCCGCAGGTCATGGTGCGCGCGGGCGAGGGGCGGCGGCTCGGCGCGTTCCAGGTCACCGCACTGCCGGCAGTCGACGGGCTCGGGTCGCCACAGGTGTCGTGGCTCGTCGAGGCCGGCGGCCGCCGGGTGGTGCACGGCGGCGACACGCTGTGGCACGGCGGCTGGTGGTCGATCGCCGCCGTGGCCGGACCGATCCACGTCGCCTGCCTCCCGGCCAACGGCGTCGAGATCGACTACCCGAACCTCCAGCCCGCGGCCGACGGCGTGCCCGCGGTGATGACGCCCGAGCAGTCCGTGCAGGCGGCGCGGGCGCTCCGTGCCGACACGCTCGTGCCGATGCACGACGTGCGGATGTTCGAGCACGAGACCTACTACCGCCCCGTCACCGGCGCGCGTCAGCGGCTCGCCGACGCGGGGGCAGCGGCGGGGGTGGCCGTGCGGATCACCGCGCCGGGGGACTGGATCGAGGTCTGATTGGCAGCTTCCGGTTCCGGTTGCGCGGGCAGGGTCAGGAGGCACAGCACGGCACCCGCGGCGCACACCCCGGCGGCGACCAGGCAACCGGCCTGCATCCCGTCGAAGAAGCCCTGCGAGGCGAGACCGAACAGCGCGGTCCCCGCCTCGCCGGCGCCGGCGTCGCCGAGGCGCTCGGTGGCGATGAGTGCCGCGCCCACGGACTCGCGTGCCGCCTCGACCGCCTCGCCGGGCACCGCGCGCGCGGCGGATGAGGCGAACGCGTCGGCGTACAGCGACGCGTAGACGCTGCCGATGACCGCGACGCCCAGCGTGGCGCCCAGCTCGCGGGCCGTGTCGTTGATCGCCGACCCGATCCCGGCCTTCGCCTCGCTCACGGCGCCCATGATCGACTCGGTCGCGGGCGCGCTCGTCAGGCCCATGCCGGTGCCGAGGAACAGCATCTGGCCGACGATCGTCGAGTACGCCGTGCTCGCATCCGCCGTCGACGTCCAGGCGTAGGCGACGGCGAGCATCGCGAGGCCACCGCCGACGACGAACTTCGTCCCGCGCCGCACGGCGAGCTGCGTGCCGACGATCGACCCCACGGCCACCGACGTCGCGACCGGCAGGATCCGCAGGCCCGTCTCCAGCGGGCCGTAGCCCTTGAGGAACTGGAAGTACTGCGTGATGAGGAAGATGAAGCCGGCCAGCGCGAAGAACGCGACGGTGATGGAGACCGACGCCGCGCTGAAGCGCAGGTTGCGGAACACGCGGACGTCGAGC
>SXGQ01042302.1_pt1 | contig 31200 bp, 29 predicted proteins | sample 3178371 | NCBI WGS metagenome assembly SXGQ01 (sample SAMN11356859, study PRJNA531348) | freshwater metagenome | isolation source: freshwater sample F1-20 | place: China: Fuxian Lake, Yuxi | collected 2017-12-25
AGCGCACTTCCCGCGAAGAAGGGCGAAATCAAGTGGTTGATTGCTTTTGGACTTGTTGGTGTCATCCTGGTTCAAGCGCTTTATTTTGTTGCTATCAGTCGCATCTATCTTGGTACAGCTCTCTTAATTGAATTCACAGCGCCCATTTGGATCCTGCTATTCCTAAGGTTCATCCTGAAAAAGCAGGTAGATAAATTGCTCTGGCTCGCACTTGCGCTCTCATTCTCAGGGCTCGTAGTAGTTGCCCAGGCCTGGAAAGGTTTAACACTTGATGGAATCGGTTTGATCGCCGCATTCTTTGATTCGATTGCCCTCGCTGCATATTTCCTCTTAGCAGAGAAAATCGGCAAAACAAGATCAAGCGCAGCAATGATGGTTTGGGGTTTCGCTGTCGGAACTTTGGTTATGGCCGTTTTCTTACCGCTTTGGGATTATCCGACTCAGTACTTGACGATGCAGATGCAACTACCTGGAATACTTTCACAATTCTCGCTACCTGGATGGGTGCTAGTTCTCTGGGTAATCGTTATGGGAACGCTTGTTCCCTATCTCTTTGTGATCGGAGGTCTCCGAATTCTCTCCGCATCAACAGCTAGCGTGATAGGAATCCTGGAACCTGTTCTTGCGAGTTTCTTTGCTTGGTGGCTTCTCAGCGAGGCTCTAAATAATGTGCAAGTGGCAGGGGCTATTGTTGTTGTCATTGGTATTTATCTCGCTAATCGGGCGAAAGAGCGGAGCGACCATGTTTGATGATGTCTTTGAAGCAAACCAAGTCTTTACCTCAAATTTCTCGTCCCCAGCTCTAACGGGACGGGCTGCAAAGGGTCTTGCGATCGTCACATGTATGGATTCCCGCATCGACCCACTCGGCGTGACCGGGATGAAGCCTGGTGATGCCAAGATTCTCCGGAACGCTGGCGCCCGCGTCACAGAGGATGTTCTTCGAACATTAATTCTTGCCACCCATTTGCTCAATGTCACTCGAGTCCTTGTCATGCCACATACCGATTGTCGTATGGCAAGCGCTAAAGAAGATGCGATCCATAAAGCAATTCTCGATTCCTCGGGAATCGATACACGAAGTGTCGAGATTAGAACGGTTGAAGATCAAGAAGCAACGCTTCGTCAAGATGTCCTGAGAGTGCAAACCAATCCATTTTTGGTCAAAGGGCTAGAAGTCGCTGGTGCTATATACGATGTAAAAAGTGGAAAGCTGAGTCGGATTCTCTAGTTATCTTTCGGGTACTGCTCCCGTGCACTGTAAGCGGGCGGGATATTGACGAATCGACTGTAGTGAAGCTGTGCTGAGACTGTGATTGTCTTCGTTGGACCGTTTCGGTGTTTAGCGACAATCAAATCAGCTTCGCCGGGGCGATTCTGTGAGTCATAGACATCGTCGCGATGAAGCAAGATCACAACGTCAGCATCCTGCTCGATTGAACCTGATTCACGAAGGTCAGAGAGCATCGGTCTCTTATCCGATCTCTGCTCTGGAGAACGGTTCAACTGTGAAATCGCAATTACCGGAATCTCTAATTCCTTTGCCAATAGTTTGAGCTGTCTGGAGAATTCAGAAACCTCTTGCTGGCGATTCTCTACTTTCTTTCCAGATGTCATCAACTGTAAATAGTCGATGATGATCAATTTCAAGTCATGTCGCTGTTTCAAGCGTCGAGCCTTTGCACGAATTTCCATCATAGAAAGGTTTGGTGAATCGTCAATGAAAAGTGGGGCTTCGGAGATCTCACCCATTCTTCGAGCCAGTCGAGACCAATCCTCATCGCTAAGCTGTCCAGAACGTATCGAATTCAATGGAACTCTTGCTTCAGCTGAGAGCATGCGCATGGTGATCTCACTTCGGCTCATTTCCAGCGAGAAGATCACGGAGGTTGCTTTGTTGTGAATTGAGGCGTTACGAGCAATATCTAGACCGAGCGTTGATTTACCCATCGCAGGACGGGCAGCGAGAACAATCATGTTTGATGGATGCAGTCCATTGGTGAGAATGTCTAGCTCTTTGAATCCAGTCATCACACCTTCGACAACAGTGCCGCGCGAGATTGCTTCGATCTGGTCGAGCGCCTCGGGAAGCAGGGTATTAAGTTTCACATAATCCTCAGAAGCGCGTCGTTCAGTTACGGCAAATATCTCTGCCTGTGCCTTGTCAACAGTGTCATCAACTTCGCCTTCACCGGCATAGCCGAGTTGAACAACTTTGGTTCCCGCTTCGATCAGCTTTCGAAGGATTGACTGTTCTCTAACGATACGTGCGTAGTAATTCGCATTTGCAGCTGTCGGGACTGAGCTAAGTAAGGTGTGAAGATAAGGTGCGCCACCAACTTTCGCAATCTCACCACGTTTCGTTAATTCCGCAGAGAGCGTTACCGCATCGACTGGCTCGCCATGTCCATAGAGTTCGATGATCGATTCATAGATGATCTCGTGCGCTGGGCGATAGAAATCGTTCGAACGAAGAATCTCGATTACATCTGCGATGGCATCTTTAGAGAGCAACATCCCACCGAGTACTGATTGTTCTGCAGCAAGATCTTGGGGTGGAGTTCTCTCAAATTCTGCGATCTCGTTGATAGAGCGCCGTGACGGATTCGGGAACTCAGCGATACTCACAGGCGTATCTTCCGACCCACCTCCGACATCGCCTATTCGGAGCGAAAAACACTGTGTTCAGCCTTGTGGAGAGGGTGTGGAGATTGTGGATTGTGCTGTGGATTGTAGTGGATGAATAGTGAGTTTCTGTGGGTAAAGCCCTTAGTTTTCGCTTACGAGCCTGTTGATAAAGATTAATCGAGAATGTCCGAATCATGAGATGAAAAAGGCGGACAACATCTCTGTCCGCCTTTTTTTCCAAGATTTCGCAATAAGTGCTTACTCGGCAACCACCGTCACTTCAATCGTTGCTGAGACATTTGCGTGAAGTGCGACCTTCACTTGGTGTTTTCCAGTCTTCTTGATGTGACCGTTTGTTGAGATCTTGTGGCGGTCGATATCAATTCCGGCCTTTGCCTTGATGGCGGCAGCAATCTCTTTGTCAGTTACTGAACCAAAGAGACGACCTTCGCTACCCGAGCGGGCCTTGATTGTGAAATCTGCACCTTCTAGCTGTGACTTCACCTGGTTTGCATGTTCGGCATCTCGGATCTCACGAGCTGACCGAGCTCTGCGAAGACCTTCGATCTGTGACTCGCCACCTTTTGACCAGGGGATGGCGGTGCCATTAGGGATCAAAAAGTTTCGGCCAAAGCCATCTTTAACAGTGACGATGTCGCCAGCATGGCCAAGCCCTTTCACTTCACGAGTGAGGATCAGTTTCATTTTTTCACATCCTCCTATCGAGCCGAGTTCGGATAGGGAAGTAGTCCCATCTCACGGGCATTCTTGACCGCACGAGAGATCATCCGCTGTTGTTGGACAGTCACGCCAGTGACACGAGCCGATCGAATCTTTCCGCGATCGGAGATAAATCTTCGAAGTAGAGCCACATCCTTGTAGTCGATGTAGTCGACTCCCTTTAGTGGATTTGCGCGCTTCTTGAACTTCTTGACCGCAGCGCCTTTCGGCAACTTCGGCTTCTGCTTCAGTGTTCTATTGGATCTAGCACCCATGATTCTTCGTAATCTCCTTTATTTCTGGGGTTTTCAAGGCCTTTGATGAATAACTACTAGAAGGGAGGCTGTTCCTCAGCGACCGCAGTGCCCCAACCGCCACCTGCTGGTGTGGTCGATGCCCATGGGTCATCAGTTGCCTCTGCTGCGGTGAAGGTCGAAGCTCCGCCACCTTGGCGCGTCGTCTTCGTTACCTTTGCAGTCGCATTTCGAAGCGAAGGTCCGACTTCATCGACCTCAACTTCATAGACCGTCCGCTTCTCGCCTTCTTTCGTCTCATAGGAACGTTGCTTCAATCTTCCTGAAAGGATCACGCGCGTTCCGCGAGTGAGTGACTCAGCGACATTCTCTGCCGCTTGTCGCCAGATATTGCAATTGAGAAAGAGGGTATCCCCGTCTTTCCACTCATTAGTCTGACGATCCATATACCGCGGCGTCGAAGCCACAGTGAACTTGGCGACTGCTGCACCATTTGGTGTGAATCGCAATTCAGGATCGCTAGTCAAGTTCCCGATCAACGTTATGTTTGTATCTCCTGCTGCCATTGTCTTTTCCTCTTCTCGCTACTTATCGGTTATCTACTTTTCGGGCGCGGATTCAGTTGAGTACTACAACTTTGGTGCGAAGGACTGCTTCGTTGAGATTGAGTTGGCGATCCAACTCTTTCACCGCCGCAGGATCACAGTGCATGTCAACGACTGCGTAGATGCCTTCACTCTTCTTCGAGATTTCGAAGGTCATGCGACGGCGTCCCCAGATGTCGAGTTTGTCGACTCGACCTCCGCTTTCTTTGACGATCTTGAGATAAGTCTCAAGACTTGGTGCGACTGTGCGTTCCTCGAGTTCTGGGTCGAGAATGACCATTAGTTCGTAGTGACGCATGCGTTAACCCCACCTCCTCTGGACTAAACGGTCGTGGGCTCTCCACGACAGGAGGGTTCAAGCGCGCTTTGCGGAGATCGTGCTAGATGACTAGCTAATTGCCCCGCGAAGGGAGGGAGAGCCTAGCCCGATATAGCCGGTCAGCGAAAATCCATAACGAGGCTATGCGGATAAGAATCGTCAGTGCATAGAGGGTGGCAGAGAGCCCCGACCCACCCGAATACTCGACAAGATACTGCCAAATGGCGAGGTGGTAGATCGCCTCACCTACCTGCCAAATCCAAAACCAGACTCTTCTCCCACGCCAATCCCTCACTCCTGAATCCATCGCCATCAAAGCTAACGGGGTTAGCCAGAGGACATATTGCGGCGAATAGACCTTATTAATCGAAAAGAAAAACGCTAGTGAAAGAAAAGAGAAAAGGGTTAGGAGTCCGAATGCACTCTGGCTATCAATAGGTTCACCTAGTCGTAACTTTTTACTCCAGAATCTCCAAGCAGAAACAAGCGCTACGAGAATCAGGAGAAGTGTCACAAGATTTGGCGAAACATATTTTGTTAGATCAAATCCAAGAAGTGATGTGGCATACCAAGGTGATCCTAGATCAACGCCACGTTCTTGATTAAATGAGAAGAAACGCAGCCACCCATCGAAGTGCATGATCGCTGTTGTGATGTTGAGTGCGACTAAGGTAATCAAAAGGTAAGAATAAAACTCAACCCACTTCCTCTTTCGCGTCATGAGGAAGTACATCGTGATTGCCGGCAGGAGAAATATTGGGAAGAATTTTATTGCTATGGAAAGGCCGATATAAAAACCAGCAAAATCAAATCTCTCATTGCGTAGATAGAAGAATCCAAGAACCATGGGAAAAATCGCCCAAAGATCCCAATTGATGAAGAGTGAGCTCGCTGCTGCTGGTGCTAGCGGAAAGAGGTACCAGAGCCCTGGAGTGATTTTTCGAAGCACAAGAGTGGTTGCGATCAAGAGCGCAATGAGGGCGAGCGCATTGATATCGAAGAATTGGAGATAAGAATCAGAGAGTCTTGCTAACGTCGAAGCGATGTACCCGGTCCCGACGGGGTATTCCATCGCGTTTACGGGATCTTGGTATGGGTTTATCCCAAGATCCAGGCCCCTACTCCCAAAGAGGGCAGGGATATCCGAATAACAGAGGTGGGTGTAGTTATCTGGAGATGTAAAGCCGTTGTCTCGACAATGATCTGATTTCACCAAAGAAACCAGACCGACCAGGCCAGCTAAAGCTATTGGTTTGGCCTGATCACGAAGCATGAGTTAGCGGGTTACTTTTTCCTCAGGTGGCATCAATGCGGTAGCGCTCTCTTTGGTGTAAGTCATAACAACACCGCGCATATCAACAGGATCCAGACCATTGATATTGACAGGTGGCCTGAACTTGGATTTCGGAACACCATTAAGCGCCCGCTTCGTGTAATCAGTCCAGATACGCGCTGGGAAAGTGCCACCGGTTAGTGATGTTATTCCGCCAATACCGCGCAATGTCGTCAGAGCATCATCGCGAAAGAAGGCAACTGATGTGGCAAGTTCTGGGGTATAGCCAGTGAACCATGCCGATGTGTTCTCATTTGATGTTCCGGTCTTGCCCGCTGCCTGTCTTCCGAGTCCTTTTACAGCAGATGTCGCAGTACCAGCAAGGACTACTTGCCGGAGGGCATAGTTGAGATCTCGCATCAAATCAGATGAGAAGACTTCCTGCGCTTCGATTCGCCCCTGATAGAGCACGCCTTTATTCGGTCCTAGAACTTCATTGACGATGAATGGTTTTGCGTAGACACCTTCGGCGGCAAAAGTTGCATAAGCGGCTGCTACATCTATTACTCGTGGGCTTGAAACACCCAAGACAACAGATGGCGTGGGAATCATCGCAACAGATTCCGGTATTCCTGCGCGTCGAGCAGCGCTTACGACATTCTCAAGACCAGCAGCAATTCCCAGCGGTACATAGACGGTATTGATGGAAGATCCAGTCGCACGCAAAAGCGTCACATCACTATAATCTTCATTGCCGTAGTTATTGACCTTATAGGGCTTTCCAAGGTCATCAAAGAACTGTGGCGAATCGCCATTCCAAATAGATGTCAGTGGAATTCCTTGTTCTAGCGCTGCTATTAGTGCGAAGACTTTGAATGTCGAACCTGCTTGAGTGATTCCTTGTGTCGCATCATTAAGTTGGCGCTTCAAATAGTCCTTGCCACCATACATTGCAACGATTTCGCCAGTGCCAGGGCGAATCGATAGGAGCCCGATATGAAGGTCCTCCGGAGCATCCTTAGGTCCAACTTCCTGGACCGCGATCTGTGCCGCCTCTTGCGCCTGCTTCTCAAGTGTCGTACGTACTACCAAACCACCAATCATCAATTCTTCGTCTGGGAAACCAAGAATGTTAAGTTCTCGTTGTACCCAAGAGATTAAATAACCCCGGGGTCCAGAGAGGCGGCCCGATGAGAGTCGCGGGTTTACTTCAACTTTTATCTCTCTGAGTTCTGCTGCTCTACTCTCTTTTAGCCACTCTGCTTCGACCATTCCATCAATAACATATAAATAACGAGAATCAAGACGGTTCTGGTTGCCCTCCTTGTAATAGGGATCGTACAGTCCGGGCGAACGAAGGATTGATGCCAAAATCGCAGACTCATTGACTGATAGTGATTCGACTCCGTGGCCAAAATAAGCCTGTGCACCTGTCTCAACGCCATATGCGCCACGACCAAAGTAGATGGTGTTGAGGTAATTCTCAAGAATCTCATCTTTGGAGAGTTGATTTTCAAGCTTTATCGCGATGATCAATTCCTTGATCTTTCGAGTCCAGGTTCGTTCGGAGGTTAGAAATGCAGTCTTGGCATATTGCTGAGTGATGGTCGACCCACCTTGTAGTTGGCGGCCCAAGAGATTGTTGATCGCCGCCCTTGCTATTGCGATCGGATTCACTGCACTCTGACTGTAGAAATTCCTATCTTCAGCAGCTAGGACAGCATGACGCAGATGCAACGGGATCTTCGCAAGCGGGATGACCGTTCGATTCTGTGCACCTAGTCGACCAAGTTCGCTTCCATCTGCATATTGAATAATCGTCGCCTGGCTATTTACATATTCGTTTGGATCTGGGATATCGACCATGAAATATGCAATGCCAAAAACGACCGATCCGACGACAAAACCAAAGCCGCCGATAAGGATTGCAAGTCTTCCGACGATTCTGCGCCAACGCTTTGTCATCAACTAGCGCTTCCGTTCAGCCTGATCTTCGTTGTAGTGGCTCATCTTCGACAGTCTTGGAACGCCGAGGTGGCTTTCGATTGACTCCGTCGCCTAGTAGAAAGGAGGCGGTGAGGTGGTTCCAACCACAATCGTTACAGACTTCAACCTCATAAACACGGAATTCGCCGAACTCTGATTGCATATCCCGCAACTCTTCTAAGTTTTTTACCCGCCCGGAATATTGACCGAGTTGATCGCCAAAGGTGTAACGAAGTTCGACCATCTTCTTGCTTCGACATACCGGGCAGGAGCGATCGGTCCGCTCACCATGGTACTTCGCAGCCCGGCGCAGGTAGGGGTCGGCATCACATGCATCCATTGCACTCGAGAGTCCTTGGAATAGAGCAGCCAGTGTCGCACGCTTTCGAAAGGTGTAGTCGACACGTGCGCGCTGCGACCAAAACATGTGCTTATGGTAGTGATGCCAAGCGCAATAGGCTCCCGCAATACCAGCGCGTGATCTCAGAATCTCAGAATTGAGGTGAGTTGAATTGAGAGTGGCATTCCCACGAAACTCACGAATATCTCGTCTCTTCGCCCTGCGCTGGAGCGGACAACTCAGTGATGGCATCTTTCAATCAGGCCTCGCCTCTTTCATCCTGTTCTCACCTGAGCGACAGAGTGATGCACTCGCTGCAGCAACGGCATTCGCTATCGTGCTATTGCCGTATTCGGTAGTCGGGCCGTTTGTCGGAACAATCCTCGATCGATTTTCACGCCAACGAATTCTTTTCTACTGCAACCTAACTCGAGCATTAATCGCCACGGTAATCGCTCTCTTAATCTGGCAGGGAGCAACTGGGTTTGGGATGATCTCCCTTGTTCTTGCGGCATTTGGCGTCAATAGATTGATTCTTGCTGGACTTTCCGCCTCCCTTCCATTGCTAGTCGCAAAAGATGAGCAAGTTCGAGAGCGATTAGTGGCAATAAATGCAACTGCTGTGACCGGTGGCACCGTATTCGTCGTTCTTGGTGGTGGAGTCGGAATCGGCATTAGAAATCTAATGGCGGATGTGAGCGCCAATCATGCTGATTCTCTTGTCATCCTTGTTGCTGGTGCAATTTTCTTTCTCACTGCCCTACTTGCGCTTTTGTTTCGAAGAGAAGAGCTTGGTCCTGAGCATCACGAGATGAAAAAGGCCTCATTCTTCGCGGGAATCGATGAGATGCGAGATGGATTCAAGCGCCTGCAGGCTTGTCGCGACGCAATGCTTGGCATCATCGCAACTGGTGTACATCGAAGTGGCCTGACTGCTCTCACATTGATGGCGCTTATCCTGCAACGTAATTCCTTCAATTCATCGTCCGAGCCCAGTGCAGGACTCGCCGGGTTTGCGCTGGCGGCAGTTGTGGCCGGAGTTGGGATTGCAGTTGGCGCTCTCATTGCGCCATTTGGTGTCGCGCGATTCGGGCGCCATCGCTGGATCAGGTGGATGCTCATCTCAAGTGCAATCGCTCCGCTCTTCTTAGCCCTCGAACAGAGTGAGCCGATTCTCTTGCTAACGGGCTTTCTTACTGGAGCTTGTGGTCAAGGAGTTAAAGTCACTAATGACGCACTCGTTCAATCTCAGATAGTCGATCAATATCGTGGACGAGTCTTTGCTGTTTATGACGTGATGGTGAATTCAGCGATAGTTTCGGGTGCGCTCGTCGCAGCCCTACTTCTGCCAAAAGATGGTGCGGGAGGTGTACTACCACTCGTGGTTTCCATCTCATATCTTGTTGTTGCGGTTGCGCTTCTTCGACCTAAGTATTTCCATTCAACCGCCACCAGGTGAGCAACTCCATTTCCGCGCGCTCTTTTCCAAGTGGGCCTTCTTCGATTCTAAGTTCTAGAAGGTGTTCGTAAGCTTTTCCAACGAGAGGTCCTGGTTTAATACCAAGAACTTTCATGATCTCTTGACCATCCAAATCTGGTCTTATCTTTGAGAGTTCCTCCTCTTGGGCAAGCTTGGTGATTCGATCCTCGAGAGAGTCGTAACTCTTCGCAAGCGCCTCCGCTTTCGCGCGATTACGTGTAGTGCAATCTGCCCGGGTGAGGACATGAAGATGTTCTAAGAGATCTCCAGCATCTCGTACATAACGTCGGACCGCCGAGTCTGTCCACTCGCCATTTCCATAGCCGTGAAAGCGGAGGTGAAGGAATACGAGTTGTGAGACTTGTTTGATGAGCTCTGCATCAAAACGAAGACTTTTCAATCGTTCTCGTGTCATTTTCGCGCCGACTACTTCATGATGATGGAAAGAGACACCACCGCCATCAATCAATCGCTTCGTCTTCGGCTTTCCGATGTCATGAAGGAGCGCAGCGAGACGAATTACTAGATTCGGACCCTTAAGACGATCCTCTAGCGCTATCGCTTGCTCCAAGACTGTGAGTGAATGTTGATATACATCTTTATGGTGATGATGTTCATCAACCTCAAGTTGTAATCTTGGAACTTCTGGGATGAAGATCTCAGCAAGACCACTCTCCACCAATAACGTGATCCCCAGTCGTGGTTGGCCTGAGAGGATGATTTTTGTGAACTCCTCTCGAACTCTCTCGGCTGAGATGATCTCTAGACGCCCCCGCATCGCAACAATGGCTCTGCGCACTTCATCATCGATGGCAAAGTCGAGTTGTGAAGCGAAACGAATCGCTCGTAGCATCCGTAATGGATCATCTGAAAAGGAGATCTCTGGTGTTAATGGTGTGCGGATCAACTTCTTAGCAAGATCGACAACGCCTTGATATGGGTCGATGAATTCGGGTGATTTCGTAGTTAGTTCCAGCGCCATAGCGTTGATGGTGAAATCGCGTCGAGAGAGATCCACCTCAATTGTTTCGCCAAACTCAACACTAGGTTTTCTTGAGTCCTGCTGATAACTCTCCGAGCGATAGGTTGTGATCTCAATGAGAAAGCCATCGCTGCGACCGGAGATGGTTCCAAATCTCGCTCCTGTATCCCAGAGGTGTTCTAACCTTTTACTCAGAATTCTTTTCGTTAGATCCGGATGGGCATCCGTCGTGAAATCTAGATCGTTTCCTAGTCGACCAAGGATCGCATCTCTAACTGAGCCACCTACTAGTGCCAGCCGTTTCCCTTGCGACTTGAACTCATTTGCAAGCTCGAATGCGATTGGAGCACGTTTCATCAACGTACTTGTTGCAATATCTACGCCTGCTTCTGTTATCGGATCCATCACGGCTAAGGCTACTGAAGGAAATCTTCCTCGAACTTGAGATTCTCAAGTGGCCCCCTCTTATAGAAATGCAAGTAGAGCCACTACCCTTAACTCATGACCCCGGCACCAAGTGCGGGTGGCGAAGAGAAGCGTAAGAAAAGCAGGCGAAGGCGCCCGCGTCGCAAGAAATCCGCCTCCGCAACTGATCAAAATAATTCCAAGCAGAGTCCATCTCGCAATGAGGGTGCCTACGGAAAGATCAACAGAACAAGTGGTCGGCCTTCTCGTTACACGAAACGAGTCGATGAAGTAAGCGCTGGTGGGCTTGTTGTTGATTCCACCGGAACTCGCGGTCTTTTGATCGCTCGTCGTGACCAAAAAGATCAAACTCGTTTGATCTGGTCACTACCTAAAGGCCACATTGAAGCGGGGGAGACACCAGAAATTGCGGCGCTACGTGAAGTGGCAGAAGAGACTGGAATAACGAGCGAGATAGCGCGTTCTCTCGGTGTCATTGACTTCTGGTTTATGGCAAGTGGCAAGCGAATACATAAGACAGTGCATCACTTCCTCTTCAAGGAGGTCGGTGGCTCCTTGAAACCACAGGTGACTGAAGTTGATGATGTTGCCTGGATTCCACTCGAGGAGATAGTCACCAAACTTGCCTACCCTGATGAGAAGAAGTTGATCGCTCGATCGGGTGACCTTAAACCGTGATTACTTTACGAAGGAAAATCCCTAGCGTATTTCTCTCTGTAATCCTTCTTTTCATCTCTTCTCCACTAACTTTGCTTCAAAGTGCGAACTCTGAAATCAAACCCATCGATGGTGGGAAGAGCCTGATCGTGATCTCTGACCTCCCGAATAGAAATATCAAAGGGGAATTTTTCGATAGATCTTTGGAGGCTCGTCTCAGTGACGCTGGCTCTCTAGGGCTGCTTCTTCTCGACGCGGCCAAAGTGCCTTCGTCAAAGCGAGATTTCGCGATAGACCCGATGTTGATTGAAGAAATAAATGACCTCGCTGATGGCTTCACAACGATCGATGGGATTGAAGTCCCTGAAAGTCCCAATGCCACGAGGTGGCTTGAGCGCTTGAACGCTCTATTGGGCCAGAGTGAAGTCAGAGCAATCAACTATGGCTCTCCTGACATCATTTGGTTATCGAAGGCAGCTCCCAGTGAGTTGAGAATTCATCATCGGCTATCAGTTGAATTGCTTCAAACACTCCTCGGGCGAAACGTCGCTGAAGGATTCGTAGAGAGTGCACCAAGTTCAGCCGAGATCAATCCGTCGATTACCAGCCGCTACACGCCGATGCGACGGGCGATCCGATTAATCAATCAATACGCCAATAACCCAACGACTCTCTTATACCGACTGCAGATTGGATCAATTCTTAACCCCGCCATCCCACAAGAGCGCGCTTTCACACTCACTCGAGAGTTACAGGGTGAGATTTCCAGGTATCAAGACTCAATTCGGATAAGTAAAGGTCGCTTCACTATCACTTCCAGTAGTGAAAGGATTCCGATCACAGTAATCAATGATTTTGATAATCCTTTGGAAATCAAGTTGCGTATTAAATCAACCAACACCAAGGTAATTGTTGCGTCAACTGATTCCGTCTTGATTGATGCGAATTCGAAACTATCTGTGGAAGTACCCGTCACAGTTCTCGCTTCAGGGCAATCTGAACTGCTGATCTCTATGAGAACAAAAGATGGTATCAATGTGGGTGATCAGGTACGTCTTCCCTTGACACTTACTGTGATAAGTCCGTTCACCACATGGATAACGACGGGATCAGGTTTGGTATTACTCATCGCGGCAGTAATACAAAGTATGAGACGGGTAAGACGTTCACGAAAGAGCGATAACAAATCTTCAGAGAAGGTCAGCCATGAGTGAATCCCTTATCAAATCATCGGCTTTGATGGCTGCTGGAACTCTGATCTCTCGAATCACAGGATTCATTCGCAATATCTTGATAGTGGCTTTGCTTGGGACATCTCTCCTTGGCGATAGCTACAACGTCGGCAACACGATGCCGAATATCCTCTACAACCTGATACTTGGGGGGGCACTTACTGCTGTCTTCTTGCCGCAGATTGTTCGTGCCGCTAAGGATCCTGTTGGTGAATCACTTTTTATTTCACGACTAGTCACTCTCGTGATGAGCATATTGGTCATCCTGACCGTGATTGCGATGATTGCTGCCCCGGTTTTCCTCGCCCTTTACGCACCTTCATTCGACGGTCGAGAAGCTAGGGTGACATTGCTCTTCATTTGGTTCTGCCTACCCCAGATCCTCTTCTATGGCCTCTATGCGCTACTTGGTCAAATTGCCAATGCCAAAGGAAGTTTCGGTCCCATGATGTGGAGCCCGATACTCAATAACCTAGTTGTGATCACGCTCTTTGGGTATTTCATCTTCATCTTTGACGACATTTCCCTCAATACAATTAGTGACGGCGATGTTGCAATAATTGGTCTCGGAACAACTTTAGGTATAGCAATACAAGCTTTTGCGCTTATTCCGGTTGTTAAACGATTGAAGGTCGGGATCAAAGCGAATTTCAAGTTTCGCGGCGTAGGACTAGGTAAATCAATCTCTCTGGGTAGTTGGACACTACTTTATGCCTTTATCACACAAATTGGTTTTGTCATCACGGTAAATCTTGGGACTCGAATCACTAAAGAAGCCGCGGTACTTGCAAATGACTCTTCGCTCCTTGCTTCAGGTCTTGGCTTCACTCCTTACCAAAACGCTTATCTCATATTTCTCTTACCTCATTCGATCTTCGCCATCTCAATCGCCACTGCGATCCTTCCTAACTTGGCCCGTAAAGTTCAAGTAAATGATCTTGAGGGTGTGCGATCAGAACTCATTCACTCTCTCCGGCTCCTTGGTGTTGTTCTTGTGCCAGCGATGATCTTCTTCGCACTTTTCGGGCAGAACCTGAGCAGCGCGATTTTCTTTGGGATACCGCTAGAGGATGCGAGATTTATCGGCAAACTACTCTCTGCTTTCGCTCTAGCAGGAATCCCCCTCTCTCTAAATATGATTTTTACTCGGTCGCTCAATGCATTCGAAAACACCAAATTCCAAGTATTGGCGAATGTCGTTATCAATCTGATTGCGATAGCGCTCTCATTGCTCGCCTACTCGATTCTAGAAATCCAATGGAAGACTTTTGGGATGGCTATCTCCTTTTCCCTTAGCTATCTTGTTGGTGTATTTATCACCTACTTTGGTTTGCGCAAATATCTTCATCTTTTGCCACACCGGCTATATCTCGCGCTTTACCTCAAATTGGCCCTGATTTCATCAATGCTTTTTGTAGTTGCTATCGCTTTGCAACAAGTGGCTTCGAGAATGGGCCTTGTGCAAATCAATCCGGGATGGGGGAATACTCTCTACCTCGTATTGGTTCTCGCCCTTGTAACTCCGCTCTATCTCTTGATAGCGAAGAAGCTGGGTGTCAAAGAGGTTGATGAGGTGGTGACTGTCTTTACCAGAGGTAAGGTCGCACCCTGAAATACGAGGGGGAAGTGTGAATAAAGATATCGCCGATGTGGTGATAGTCGGTTCCGGTCCAGCTGGATACACCGCAGCCATATACACCGCTAGAGCCCAACTCTCACCGATCCTCTATGAGGGTTCAGTCACTGCGGGTGGCGCGCTAATGAACACCACCGAAGTCGAAAATTTTCCTGGATTCAAAGAAGGAATCATGGGTCCAGATCTGATGGATCAAATGAGAAACCAAGCACTCCGCTTCGGCACAAAAATCATCACAGATGACATCGTTGAGATGGATCTAAAATCTGAAATCAAGATAGTGACTGACGGATCTGGAACATCGGTCAGAGCAAAAAGCGTGATTCTTGCTATGGGATCGGCTTACAAGGAAATTGGTCTGCCAAATGAGAAGCGCCTCTCTGGTCGTGGCGTTTCATGGTGCGCCACCTGTGATGGCTTCTTCTTTCGGGACCAAGCGATTGCAGTAGTTGGTGGCGGTGATTCTGCGATGGAAGAGGCGAACTTCTTGACGCGATTCGCTTCGAAGGTCACCATCATCCATCGACGTGATTCACTCCGAGCTTCGAAGATCATGGCGGAGCGAGCCATGGCCAACCCAAAGATCGAGTTTCTCTGGGATTCCGAAGTGGTTGATGTATTGGGCGATGAGAAAGTCTCTGGGTTGAAAATCCGCAACCTTAAGAGCAACGAGGAAAGCGTTAAAGATTTCACTGGTCTATTTGTGGCCATCGGCCATTTACCTCGAAGTGAACTGGTTAAGGATCAAATAAACCTCGATGGTGAGGGGTATGTGAGGGTGGAGGGTCGGTCAACCAAGACCAGTCTCAAGGGAGTCTTTGCTTGTGGGGACTTGGTTGATCACACCTACCGACAAGCGATAACCGCTGCGGGTTCTGGTTGTCAGGCCGCTCTTGATGCCGAGCGATTCCTGCAACACAGCTAGTTTCCAACAATAAGTATCATTAATACAACAAAAAGAGAGGCAAATGTAAAGATGGCAACCGAAAAAGTAACTTCCGCGAACTTCAAAAGCGTCGTACTAGAAAGCAAAGTGCCTGTTGTGGTTGATTTTTGGGCCGAGTGGTGTGGTCCATGCCGAGCGGTCGCGCCAGTGCTTGAAGAGATCTCTAATGAGTACTCAAGCAAAATCAAGATCGTCAAGATCAATACTGATGAAGAGCCGCAGTTAGCTATGCAATACGGGGTTAGCTCGATCCCGAATATGAGCGTCTTTCAAAGTGGTGAAGTTGTGAAGGCGATAATCGGGGCCAAACCGAAGCCAGTGCTTCTCAAAGAGTTGGATGAATTCATCAGATAGTTCGAAGTTTTGATGAAGACGCTTCGATGACCAGGGAGTTGTGATGGCAGGGCAAATGCTGGTGCGTGGCGACTTCGGAGAATCTGTTTTTAAACTCACTGGAGCGCTCCATTCCCTTGGCTTCTTAGCGAAGGTCAGTTCCACATTTGACGAGAGTGTTGTTGAGGCAGTCCGTGCCCTTCAACAAAGTCGCGGTTTGAAGGTCACGGGTGAGTGTGACCAAAAGACTTTACAGGCTCTTGAAGAGGCTCGTTGGCGTTTAGGTGATCGCGCAATCGAACTAACAACTCCGATGATGCGGGGAGATGATGTCGCAACCTTGCAGCGGCGATTGCTCGGAATGGGATTTGATGTAGGTCGCGCAGATGGAATCTTTGGACCTAAGAGTGTCGCAGCTTTGAAAGAGTTCCAACGCTCTGTTGGCCTGGAAGGTGATGGGCGGTGTGGTGAAACCACGGTAGTAGCCCTCATCAGATTGACTCGAACCGTAGCGGGTGGAGCTGCAACCGCACTTCGCGAGGATGCGATTCGCAATCGAAAAGGACCCTCGCTCCTTGAAAAAGTCATCGTTTTGGACCCAAGCTGGGGTGGCGCTAACCCGGGTCACAGTTTTGGTGCGATCACTGAATCTGAATTCACTTTTGATCTGGCACACCGCCTCGGCAAGCGTCTTGGTGAGTTAGGGGTTGAAGTCCATATGACCCGGACAGCCGATCAATCGCCAAATGAGTTGGCTCGAATAGGTTTCGCAAACAGGGTCAGTGCTGACCTCGTCATATCTCTGCATTGCGACAACTATTCAAATGAGCGAGCCGAGGGTGTGGCTTCCTATTACTTTGGAAATGAGCGTGAAGGCATCAAGTCGGTAATTGGTGAGCGCTTTGCCACGCTCGCGCAACGCGAAATCGCCGCAAGAACTCAGATGCTCAATTGTCGCACCCATGCGAAGAGTTGGGACTTGCTCCGATTGACTAAATCGCCGACCGTTCGCATTGATATCGGATACCTATCTAATCCATCTGATCGTGAACGTCTGACGAATCCTTCTTTTCGAGAAATTGTCGCTGAGGCTCTAGTTGTCGCGATTCAACGTCTCTATCTTGATGCCGAGAGCGACGCTAAAACAGGCACGCTTCGTATCGAGGATTTGCGTCGCGCCGGCATTCGCCAATAAGGCCAAGCCAGTTTTATTGGTTCAACCTTCGATTAATCTAACGATTCTTTGTAGGTCTTGACCGTCGCCGTATTCAATCAGGATCTTCTTTCGCTCGATCTTCACCCGTGTATTGAGTTGATTCTCTAACCTATCCTCCAACTCTTTGAAGTCTGCTCGAGCAAAGGGATCATTCTTCTTTGCGCTTTTTGCGTTTCGCTCTTTGCCTCCAGAAATTGCGACGATCTCCTCTGTGGCTCGAACCGAAAGATTTTCAGTAATGATTCGCTTAGCGAGAGCTTCCATCTCGAGTGGATTTGAAAGCCCCAAGAGCGCTCTCGCATGGCCAGGTGTAATTAGACCTTCAATGACTTTTCGTTGTATCGAAGCTGGAAGATGCATCAAGCGGATCGTGTTACTGATAGCTGCCCGAGACTTACCTATTTTGAGCGCGAGTTCATCATGTGTCACACCGAGATCTTGTAGAAGTTGGGTATAGGCCGAAGCTTCCTCAAGGGCGTTGAGTTCACTTCGGTGGATGTTTTCAATCAGCGCTTCTCGCAACATCTCTCTATCGCTCGTTTCACGGACAATTACCGGGATTTCTCGAAGTCCTGCCGCTTGGCTCGCTCGAAACCTTCGTTCACCCATTATCAATTCATACTTGCCTTCGCCGACTTCACGGACTACTGGAGGTTGGAGAAGGCCAACTTCGCGTATTGAATCACTTAACTCCTTGAGCGCCGATGCATCAAAGATAGTTCGTGGTTGTTTGGGGTTTGGCCGAATAGATGAAATTGGAACGATACGTGCAAATGTATCTTCGTCGTTGATACTTGGCTCTGTCGAGAAGTTTGTTGGTGAGGATTTGGTTGGGATTAATGCATCTAAATTTCTGCCAAGACCACCGCGTTTGCTCATCATGCGCCTTTCGCTGTTAGGGCTTCATTGCTTATTCCCGCACCACGATTTGCAATCTCGCGAGCGATGGCCATATATGCAGTTGCTCCTGTAGAAAGAGGGTCGTAAGTCATCACCGTTTGGCCATAAGAAGGAGCTTCAGAAACCCGAACTGCGCGAGGAATTGGAATATCAATCAATTCCTTTGGATAATGTTGGCGAACGCTTGCTGCGACATCATTTGCCAATCTTGTTCTTCCGTCAAACATTGTTAATACGATTGTGGTCAAATCAATTTTTGGATTGAGGTGTTCGCGAACCAAAGTCAATGTGTGTAGAAGTAGCGCGAGACCTTCAAGTGAGTAGTACTCACATTGGATAGGAATGAGCAATTCTTCTGCAGCAACAAGCGCGTTAATGGTCAATAGCCCAAGACTTGGTGGGCAATCAATGATGACGTAATCGATTCGTTCACCGTTTTGTGATCGTTCATCGAGGAGATCATTAATCGCCTTCTTTAATCGCATCTCTCGAGCGACCAGAGAGACAAGCTCTACTTCTGAGTTTGCTAGTGATTGTGTCGCTGGCGCACACTCTAAAAATGGGTACCCGTTGACACGGATGAGGACATCGCGAAGTGGTAGATCGTGATTGATTACTTCATACATTCCTGGAAGTTCATCGCGCGGGATTCCGAAAGCGGTGCTCGCGTTTCCCTGAGGATCTAAATCAACTATGAGGGTGCGAAGGCCACCCATGGAGAGCGCAGCCGCGACATTGACTGCGGTGGTCGTCTTCCCGACTCCACCTTTTTGGTTCGCAACGGTGAAGATTCGGGTCTTCGTGGGTGCGGGCATAGGTTCTCGAAGGCGTTTGACCCCAACAACCTTCGTGGATGTTTCACGTGAATCCCGAAACTCGCTCATGGAGATAGTTAACCCTAGATAAATGACAACGATGACATTTAGCTGAGGTTGATCGAGTCCTTACTTTAAGAAATGCGACGAATTATGACAATTCGACTTATGGATTCCTGCCAAGGGATCTCTTTTAGCTCAATATCCATCGACTTTCGACCCTTTTCCTCTGCGAGCGCTTCGATTTCAAGCGTTGCGCGCTCGCCCTTCATGGCAAGAAGCGACCCACCCTTCCCTACTAGGTGCCAAGTTGCATCGACGAGACGTGGAAGTGGTGCGACCGCTCTAGCTGTGACGTGGTCAAAGAGACCTTTTGCTCGCTCCGCTTTCGAGTGAACCACTTTGAGTGGGAGTTGAAGGAGCTCAAGGACCTCTTCCAGAAATTCAACCCTGCGTTTGAGTGGCTCTAGGAGAGTGACTTTGAGATCTGGTCGAGCCAGGGCAACCACAATTCCCGGAAGACCCGCCCCGCTTCCAACATCAAGGACAGAAGAACTAGGAGTGAAAAGGGTGGTTAAGGGTATGCAGTTCTCAATATGTCGATCCCAGATTCGGTTCGCCTCACTAGGCCCAATAAGGCCTCGCTCGATTCCCTCATTCTTGAGGAGATCGGCATAACGAAGGGCTTTTTCAGCCCTCTCACCAAAGAGCTCTACCGCCCTGGTTTCACGTGGAACAATCAAGCAGGATGTACCACGACACACCGGTCGGGATCTTCACCTTCGGATTCACTGGTGAGACCGAGTTTTTGGATGGTGTCGTGAACAATCTTTCTTTCAAAGGCATTCATGGGGTCTAACTTGACTGCTTGGCCGCTCTTTTTCACCTCGTTGGCAGTCTCTTCTGCCAATTCGGCGAGGCTCTTCCGCTTCTGAGCGCGAAAACCATCGATATCAAGCATCAATCGACTTCGCTCGCCCGTTGAGGTTTGAACTGCAAGGCGGGTCAACTCTTGAAGTGCATCAAGAACCTCCCCAGATTGACCGACAAGATGCGAGAGATCTCCACCTTCGATGGCCAGTGAAGCTCGATCGTTCTCCACTGATATCTCGATATCTCCATCTAAATCAGCAATATCAAGGAGCGCCTCTAAATAGTCCGCTGCGATATCACCCTCTTCTTCGAGTTGGGCAGCCAAAGACTTTGTTGATTCGATTACCTCTTCACTTGACATAATATTTTGTCCTTTTTTGTCGGATTTATTGGTTACTTCTTCTTTTTCTTCTTTTTCGGTTGTTGGCGCTGTCCGATCTGTTTTGACTCCTCTGTCATCGACTTCCGCTTCGGGTCGTTTAACGACTCCATTTCTTGCACCGTCATCCCAAGTTTTGCTGCCTTCTTTTTTTGAAGAGCTTCAAATGCTGGTGAGCCTGGAGTTGGGTTTCGTTTGATCACATAAAACTGTTGTCCCCACGTCCAAAGATTGGTCGTCGACCAATAAATCAAAACCCCGACCGGGAAATAAACACCAGAGACTGCAAAAATAAATGGGAACAGGTACAACATGATTTTCTGTTGTTGCAACATCATATTGTTCTTTGAGTCCATCTTTGGCATTCCTTTTGTCATCAACTGCCGTTGTGTAGTGAATGTCGTCGCGGACATAAAAATGATTAGACATGCAGTCACAATCTTTACAGTTAAGGAACTATCCATAAAACTTGCAGATATCGGTGCACCGAAGAACTCTGCATTCGCGGCTGATTTTAGGAGCGCTGTTTCTCCCTCAAGAACCCCTCGCCCCTGTGGTGGTTCGGTGCCTAATCCGTTAAGAACTTGGAAGAGCGCAAAAAAGATGGGAGCTTGCGCAAGAATGGGGAAACAGGAAGCTAGTGGGTTGGTTTTGTGCTCTTTGTAAAGCTTCATCAACTCTTCTGATTGTTTTTGTCGATCATCTTTGTATTTTTGTTGGATCGCCTTCATCTCAGGTTGTAAAGCAGTTAATGCGCGCTGACTTTTGATCTGCTTGACGAAGAGTGGGATTAGAAGAGTTCGAATAACAACAACAAGACCGACAATCGCTATGGACCACGAAACTCCGCTGTCATCTCCGAAAATGTTGCCGAGCAGTTTATGGAAGGTGACAACTACCCAAGATACGGCGATGTAAAGAGGGTCAAGGATGCTCATACGGTAGCCTCCAAATTGGGTTGATTTATAGCGGTATTTGAAGACTTCAGAGTGGTGGATCTCTTGCCGAGAAATTCGCTGGGGATGTAATCAACACCACCATGCGAGAAAGGGTTACAACGAATCAGACGCCAGAGCCCGAGTAATGCCCCTTTGGCCCCGAACGCTTTGAGTGCATCTGCTGTGTACTGTGAACATGATGGGTAGTACTTACACCTCGGAGCAAAAGCTGGTGAGATGAACTTTTGGTAAAAAGAGATGAGATGAGTCAAGCCCAGTGTTATCACTTTCCCACCCGTCTCTCGATTAACTTCTCCATTAATAAATCGAATTCGGATTGGTAACTTATGGAATGTGAGTCGGGTCTAATGACCACTAACGTTGAGTTTGGTGTCTTGATTACCCATGGTGAGGTGAGATGTCGTAGTTGTCGTAAGACTCTATGCCGCTGAACAGAGCCCCCAATTCTCTTTGAGACTTGGAAGCCAAACTTTGCTGGTTCATTGTGATCAGTAGGGAGGATGAACCCAGTCAGGGTATTTGAGCGAACACGACGTCCACTTCGGGTGACTTTTTGAAAGTCTTCGCGTGACCTCAATCGATTGGCTGTCGCCAACATCTAGTTGCTCGTTCTCTCTAGAACTTTTAAAGGAATGTTTGTGGTGATTTACGCGGAGAGACGAGCGCGCCCTTTGGCACGCCGGCTAGAAAGCACTGCTCGACCACCGCGAGTGGCCATTCGCGTCCTAAAACCATGCTTCTTTGCCCGTTTACGGTTATTTGGTTGATAGGTCCGTTTAGTCATGGGGAGCTCCTCTGTAGCCTTGAAATCTCTGGTCTTCTCTCTCGGGTTTTAGGGGGTTCAACGAGTCGTTCTCTCCACACCTAAACCTGATCTCAAAGAATCGCGCCATGTGACGCCGCAGTGAGACGCAAAAGGTACGGAAGTAGGGTTGCCCTTGTCTAATTTGTGGATAACCACTTGCTTTTTGCTACTGAGGGCCCTACGTTGCGCCCTCTATCCACAGGATCTTTGTTTTTTCTGGGGCCCGAACGTCTTTTGAGGCTTAATAGAAGCCTCAAGCAGGGGTTTAGACCACAGGTTGTGGATAACTTTGTGGATATAGGGATAGAACGGGGTGAGGGTGAGTCCAGACGCAAACACAGTGGAGGCTTCAACTCTTAACCCAACTCTTGGGGCCGATCTCAAAGAGATTTGGCTCTCGGTAATTGAGGCTATAGCTCAAGATGCCCCTCAACATCGAGCATGGCTTGCGATCACTAAACCGTTGGGCCTGATTCCAGGCGACCTCGAATCAAACCTTCTATTAGCCGCCCCAAATAATTTCGCTAAGGATGTGATTGAGAGTCGACTTCGTGAGAGTTTAAGCGAGGTTTTAGGTCAAAGACTGGGTACGAGGATCAACATCGCCGTCACTGTTGATGCTTCCCTTGAGTCAGCCGGAACCGAAATTTTTGAGGAGGTTAAAGAAACTCCTCAACCGAACCTGTCTATCTCTCGGCCTACACCAAAACCATCGGAGGCAACACAACTCAACCCCCGATACATTTTCGAAACTTTTGTTATTGGCGCTTCAAACAGGTTTGCTCATGCTGCAGCGCTTGCAGTATCTGAGGCTCCTGCGAAGGCTTATAACCCGCTATTTATTTACGGTGAATCCGGCCTTGGTAAGACCCACCTCTTGCATGCGATCGGCGCTTACGCCAGAGAGCTCTTTCCTAGTGTTCGAGTTCGATATGTTTCTTCGGAAGAATTCACGAATGATTTTATTAACTCTATCCGTGATGATAAATCATCTGTTTTCCAGCGTAGATACCGAGATCTAGATATTTTGTTAGTTGATGACATCCAATTCTTAGAGAATAAAGAGCGAACCCAGGAAGAGTTCTTCCACACTTTCAACACTTTGTACAACGCAAATAAACAGATTGTTGTCTCAAGTGACCGACCCCCAAAACAATTGACGACCCTGGAAGACCGACTTCGTTCCCGTTTTGAGTGGGGTTTGATCACGGATATCCAACCCCCAGAACTTGAAACCCGAATCGCTATCTTGAGAAAGAAGGCTTCGCAAGACAAATTGAGTGCACCTGATGATGTTTTGGAATATATCGCTTCTAAAATCGACTCAAATATCCGTGAACTTGAAGGAGCGCTTATTCGTGTTACAGCTTTTGCATCGCTTAACCGGCAAGGTGTTGATTTGGGCCTTGCAGAGATCGTTCTTAAAGATTTGATTCCGAAAGACGGTGGTCCTGAAATCACAGCCACAGCGATAATCCAACAAACTGCCACATATTTTAGTTTGAGTGTTGATGATTTATGTGGCACTTCCCGCTCTAGGGTTTTGGTTAACGCTCGTCAGATTGCGATGTATTTATGTCGTGAACTAACTGAACTTTCATTACCAAAGATTGGTCAGACATTTGGCGGTCGAGATCACACAACTGTGATGCATGCAGATAGGAAAATCCGTAAATTGATGGCTGAGCGCCGCTCTATCTACAACCAAGTCACTGAGTTAACTAACCGAATCAAACAAAGTGCCAAGGTTTAGCCTGTGGGTAAACCTGTGGATATGTGTGGATAACTTAGTTTTTGTGTGGGGAAAGGGCAAAAAGTAAATAGTGGTTTTTGAGGGTGGGGAAGGGGTGATTCTTTCTTCCACAGTTAAAACACATAAAGTCAACATTGAGAAATAGCTTATTTTCTTCTTGTTGACCTGCTGTTTTAAATGTTTTACACAGGTTTTAAGGTTGGTTACTACGACTCTCTTTATATAGAGATAAAGGGTGTTGGTGGATTACCTTGAAAGGTATTCTCAAGTAAAGGGAGTGAGATATGAAGTTCACTATAGATAGTTCGGTTTTAAGTGACGCACTTTTATGGGTTTCGCGCAGCCTTTCAACTAGACCAACAAACTCAGCGCTCCACGGAGTGGTTATTGAAGCCGGTAAAGAAATTCATCTATCTGCAACCGATCTAGAAACTTCATCTAAAGCACACTTCCCCGCAGAAATTCACACCCAAGGGAAGGTTTTGGTCCAAGGCAAACTTTTAAGTGATATTTCCAAAACCCTCACAAACAAACCTGTTACCTTCTCTTTAGAAGGCTCCCGAGTCCAGGTCACCGCAGGAAAATCCAAGTTCCAACTCCCCACAATTCCAAATTCCGAATATCCAAATTTACCTTCACTACCACAAGAATCCGGATCGGTTAGTAGTTCGCTTTTCACCGAAGCGGTTGCTCAAGTTGCGATAGCAGCAAGTCGAGACGACTCTCTACCAAAACTCACAGGCATTCATATCGAAGTAAACGAAGAACGAATCACACTCGCAGCAACCGATAGATACCGCCTCGCTGTTCGCGAACTAGTTTGGCAACCTTCCACCCCAGGGTTTTCAACATCAGTACTTATGCGAGCAAGAACTCTTTTCGATGCTTGCAAAGCAATAACTTCAAACACCGAGCTATCCCTATCCATAGCTGGCGCAACATCAAACGACCGCCTTGTTGGTCTTGCGACAGAGGGGAAGACAATGACAACCCGCGTTCTAGAGGGTGAATTCCCACCATTTCGCCACCTCCTCCCTACCGAGGTGGCCGCTGAAGCCACAATCAATGTAGCGGCATTTATAGAGTCAATTCGACGAGTATCCCTTGTGACAGATAAAACAATCCCACTTCGTCTCAACATCACCAACGGTCTTCTCACCCTCGAAGCGGGAACTGGCGAGGACGCAACAGCAACAGAAGAGATTGAAATTGATTTTCAAGGCGAACCAATCCAAATAGCATTCAACCCAACTTTCCTTATGGATGGGTTAACGGCACTCACAACACCATTTGCAACAATGTCGTTTACTGCAGCAAACCGACAAGCCGTTATCCGAGGCCGAAATGAAAAAGATGGCCCTAAACAAGACACCTACAGCTATCTCATCATGCCTACCCGCTACACCACATGAGCCGTGTACTTATCCCAAATACAACTAACAAACTTTCGCTCTTATAAATCACTAGATCTTCCCTTAAAAGCCGGAGTAACAACTTTTGTAGGTGAGAACGGTGAAGGAAAGACGAATATTGTCGAGGCCATCATCTACCTCGCCACACTCTCATCTCATCGAGTGTCCACAGACCAACCTTTAGTCCGGTTAGGAAGCGATCAAGCCATAATTCGTGCTCGAATAAAGAACGAAGAGCGCGAAGCATTAATTGAAATGGAATTAAACTCAAACCGAGCCAACCGCGCAAAAATCAATAATCAACCAACACGAAGCCAGCGAGAAATCCTTGGATTCCTTCATACAACCTTCTTCTCCCCAGAAGACTTGGATCTCGTTCGAGGCGACCCATCGGGGCGTAGGTCTTATATTGACCAGGCCTTAGTGCAACAAACTCCCCGAATGAGCGCTGTGATAAGTGATTATGAACGATCCTTAAAACAAAGGAATTCTCTTTTGAAGACTAGGGCGCCACTCTCCGCTTTAGAGCCATGGGATGAACATTTGATCGAATTTGGCTCAGAAATCATCGCCGAACGCATAAAAATCCTCTTCAAACTCAAAGAGTTCTTTAGTGAAGCACATCAAAACATCTCGAAAAAGAAGAGATTCACCGTTGATTACCGATCCAATATCGAAGGTTTATCGGCCGAGAAGGATTTAAATAAAGAAGTGCTTAAAGAGAAGTTGATTGAAGTACGGGCCCAAGAAAGAGATCGGGCAATCACATTAATCGGACCACACCGCGACGATTTATTGCTCTCACTTGAAGACCAACCAGTAAAAGGATATGCATCACAAGGTGAGTCTTGGTCAGTTGCCCTCACACTCAAATTAGCTACATACTTATTGCTTAAAAACGAAGGCAAGAATCCAATCTTGATCCTTGATGATGTTTTTGCTGAATTAGATGAGGCTCGTCGATCAATGCTTGTTGACCTGGCTTTAAACGCCACACAAACATTGATTACCGTGGCAGTCGAGTCTGATTTACCTAAGTCACTTGCTCAAAACTTACGATATGTAAAGGAAGGCAGTGTCGGGTGAAGCGGGACTTAGCGAAGGAGTTGTACCGAGCATTTAAGTCGTCGGTACCTAGAAGGAACCACCCACAACAAAAAAACGAGCGAACCCTTAACTCAACCCATACGAGCGACCCTCTACCCCTTAAAGAAGTTTTGGATGACTTGATTGAAGGAAGGCAGTGGAATCAGTCTTTAGCCGAAGGAAACCTCTTTGCTTTATGGTCAGAGGTGGTTGGCGATGAAGTTGCAGAACATAGCGATCCAATCACACTCTTAGATGGCCGTTTAACTATCCGAGCCTCTTCAACCGCATGGGCAACTCAACTCACTCTCCTTGCGCCTTCACTTTTAGAAAAGATCTCACATACAGCACCCGGGGTCCTTGTCGATGAGTTGGTAGTTCTGGGGCCGACAGCCCCTTCCTGGCGAAAAGGTCTACGGACGATTAAGGGGGCAAGAGGACCCAGAGACACTTACGGATAGCGCTACTGAAATTGCTGTTTAAGTCTTAAATTCACTTCAGTTGAGTAGGTGACCTCAAAGGCGAGAAAAGAACCGCTTTAGAATCCCTCCAAAGCCCTTCTCGGGTGTATCTCATAGCAATAAAGCACTAGGATTCCGACGCTTATGGCGACAAAAACAGCTTTAGAGGGCGATAAGGCGGCGAAGAGTTACGACGCTTCAGCCATCACAGTCCTGGAGGGGCTTGAGGCTGTTCGAAAACGCCCAGGAATGTATATCGGCTCTACGGGAGAACGTGGCCTCCACCATCTCGTCTACGAAGTGGTGGATAACTCAGTAGATGAGGCCTTGGCTGGATTTTGTGACCATATAAAAGTCACTCTTCTCAATGATGGTGGCGTTGAAGTAATCGATAACGGACGCGGAATCCCAGTTGATCTCCACCCAGTAGAGAAGCGACCTGCACTTGAGGTGGTACTTACAGTCTTACACGCTGGCGGAAAGTTCGGAGACGGTGGGTACTCAGTCTCTGGCGGACTTCACGGTGTCGGAGTTTCAGTCGTTAATGCACTTAGTGAGCACTTAACAGTTGATGTAGAGCGAGATGGTTATCACTGGAGTCAGAGTTACAAACTAGGAGTTCCTCAAGCACCAGTTAAACAAGGTGAGAAACGAACCACCACAGGGACCAAAGTTACCTTCTGGCCGTCGAAGGAAATTTTCGAGACGACGGAATACTCATTCGAAATCCTCTCAGCGAGATTTCGTGAGATGGCCTTTCTTAATAAGGGCCTCACTATTTCACTTAACGACCAGCGAGTGGGGCACGTTGATGATAAAGGTGAACAAATTGCAGTTTCTTACTCATACCAAGGTGGCATTAAAGATTTCGTCAAACACCTCAACCAATCAAAAGGTGAGACTCACAAGTCAATAATCTCCTTTGAGGCCGAGGACAAGAAAGCCAAGATCTCCCTTGAAGTGGCGATGCAATGGAACACTGGTTTCGCCGAGTCGGTTTACACATTCGCAAACACGATTAACACTCACGAGGGCGGAACTCATGAAGAAGGATTTAGGACTGCACTAACGTCTATCGTAAATAAGAGTGGTGAAGAATGGGGATTCATCCGCAAGAAGGAAGACCGACTTACCGGCGATGACATCAGAGAAGGTCTCACCGCAATCGTCTCCATCAAGATTGGTGAGCCGCAGTTTGAAGGCCAAACAAAAACAAAATTAGGAAACACCGAAGCAAAGTCCTTTACCCAAAAAGTTGTCAACGACCATCTAGCTGAATGGTTTGAACGACACCCCTCCGAAGGTAAAGAGGTTGTCCGAAAATGCATTGATGCGGCGGCCGCTCGAGTAGCAGCACGCAAAGCCCGTGATCTATCAAGGAGTAGAAAGGGTCTTCTAGAAGGCCGTGGAATGCCAGGAAAGTTGGCGGATTGCCAATGGACTGAGCCGGAAAAATGTGAACTTTATATCGTCGAAGGTGATTCAGCAGGAGGTAGCACCAAAGGCGGTCGAGATTCCAGGTATCAAGCTGTCCTGCCGATCCGCGGGAAGATACTCAACGTCGAGAAGGCACGAATCGATCGAGTACTTCAGAACAACGAAGTCCAAGCATTGATTACCGCTCTTGGAACTGGCATCCACGATGAATTCGACATCGCCAAACTTCGTTACCACAAAATCATCTTGATGGCAGATGCCGATGTTGACGGCCAACATATCCGCACACTCCTTCTCACCCTACTTTTCAGATTTATGCGACCTCTTATTGAACAAGGATTCGTTTACTTAGCTCAACCACCGCTGTACAAAGTCAAGTGGGGCGGCAAGGAAAAAGTCCAATATGTTTATTCAGACCGTGAACGAGATGCAGTCATCAAAGAGGGAATGGCGATCGGAAAACGCCTCCCTAAAGAAGATGGAATTCAGCGATTCAAAGGCCTTGGTGAAATGCCAGCAAAGGAGCTATGGGATACAACAATGGATCCCGAATACCGCATTTTGATCAAAGTGACACTCGAAGATGCAGCTGCCGCTGACGACCTCTTCTCGGTTTTGATGGGAGAGGATGTAGAACAAAGGCGTCAGTTCATCCAGAGAAACGCAAAGGATGTTCGATTCTTGGATATTTAACTTGAAGTTTCTTATTTCCAGAGATAATCAAAGTAGAGGGAAGTGATGCAAGAACCGATAGTAGATCGAGTTGAGAATGTAGATCTCCAAGTGGAGATGGCGCGTTCCTACCTGGATTACGCCATGTCTGTCATCGTCGGGCGCGCTCTTCCTGACATTCGAGATGGTCTAAAACCGGTTCACCGCCGCGTCCTTTATTCGATGTACGACGCGGGTTATCGTCCAGATAAGGGTTATTACAAATCCTCCCGCATCGTCGGTGATGTGATGGGTAACTATCACCCACATGGCGATGGCGCGATCTATGACACTTTGGTGCGCCTGGCACAACACTGGTCGCTTCGATATCCCCTCGTTGATGGAAATGGCAACTTCGGCTCACCCGGTAACGACCCAGCAGCCGCTATGCGCTATACCGAAGCGCGACTTGCACCACTTGCTATGGAAATCATGCGTGACATCGATGAAGAGACGGTTGATTTCGTCCCTAATTACGACGGACGTTCTCAAGAACCTACGGTTCTGCCGAGCCGCTTCCCAAACCTGCTCGTCAACGGTAGCGCGGGAATCGCAGTCGGTATGGCTACGAATATCCCACCGCATAATCTGAGAGAGATCTGCCAAGCGGTCCAATGGGCGCTCGAAAACCCCAAAGCCAGCAGCGAAGAATCGCTGGAAGCAGTCCTCAGACTAGTCAAAGGACCAGATTTTCCAACAAAAGGTTTGATCGTCGGAAACAAAGGAATCGAAGAGGCATATCGAACTGGGCGCGGATCAATCATCATGCGAGCAGTCGTAGAGGTTGAAGAGATTAATAAGCGAACCTGTCTTGTCATCACAGAGCTCCCTTACCAAGTAAACCCAGACAACTTGGCGCTTCGTATTGCCGAGTTGGTCAAAGAAGGAAAAATCAAAGGCATCGCTGATGTTCGAGATGAAGGAAATGAGCGCTTAGGTCAACGTTTGGTTATCGTGTTGAGAAATGATGCAGTCGCAAAAATAGTCCTAAATAATCTCTACAAACACACCTCACTCCAGGAGTCTTTTGGTGCGAACATGCTCGCACTCGTTGATGGTGTCCCGCGAACTCTAAGAATTGATGAGTTCATTCGTTATTACATCGAACACCAGGTCGAAGTAATAGTGAGACGTACTAAGTATCGGCTTGTTGAACGTGAGAAGCGAGCCCACATCCTTCGCGGTTATCTCAAAGCCCTCGATGCCCTCGATGCTGTTATTGCTTTGATCCGAGGTTCAGCCAACTCCGATGAAGCTCGTGAAGGTCTGATGAAACTTCTTGAAGTCGATGAGATCCAAGCAAATGCGATTCTTGATATGCAACTACGCCGTCTGGCTGCGCTAGAGCGTCAGAAGATCACCGATGAGTATGAACAATTAATGAAGGAAATCAAAGAATTGGGAGAAATTCTTGCATCTGATGAGAAACAACGCGAGATCATCAAAAGTGAGCTGACCGAGATAGCCGAAAAATTCGGTGATGAACGCAAAACCCAAATTATTACCGGGGATACAGATATGTCGGTTGAGGATCTAATCCCCGATCAAGAAGTAGTTGTCACGATTACAAATAATGGTTACGCAAAACGCACTAAAGCAGACCTCTATCGCTCACAGAAGCGTGGCGGTAAAGGAGTTCGTGGCGCCTCACTCCGCCAAGATGACGTTGTTGATCATTTCTTTGTTGCATCGACCCATGACTGGCTTCTTTTCCTCACCAACGAAGGCCGTATCTACCGAGCAAAAGTTCATGAACTACCTGATGCCGGACGTGATGCACGTGGGTCACATGTGGCAAACCTTCTGGCATTTAAACCTACTGAGCGAATCGCACAAGTGATCTCACTTCGAGACTATTCCTCCTTGCCGTATCTTGTCATCGCCACCCGAAGCGGGATGGTTAAGAAGTCACCATTACTTGAGTACGACTCAAACCGAAGTGGTGGATTGATCGCCATAAGTCTTAAAGATGGGGACGAAGTTGTCTCGGCTGCGACCATCACCGATGAGGACCAACTTTTGTTGATTTCGGAGCAAGGAATGTCGCTTCGCTTCGAAGGAAACGATGAGTCGCTTCGCCCTATGGGAAGATCAACGAGCGGTGTTATCGGCATGAAATTCCGTGGCACCGACCGACTTCTCACAATGGCGGTAATCAAAGCTAAGGAAACCAAAGACCTCTATGTGCTCACAGCGACGGATGGTGGATTTGGAAAGAGAACGTCGTTGGAGGAATATCGCCTTCAAGGTAGAAGCGGTATAGGAATCAAAGCAGCGAAGATCGAAGAGAGCCGAGGAGTTCTAGTCGGCGCTCTTATCGTCAGAAAAACAGATGAGATCCTTGCTATCACTTCGGCTGGCTCGGTAATGCGCACCCCAGTCTCTGAAGTGAGAGAAACCGGTAGAGACACGATGGGTGTGAGGCTGGTTGATCTTGATGATGAGGTCAAAGTCGTTTCACTCACTCGCGTGGCGGAAGAAGAGTGATTTTGGCAAGGATGTAGCACTCAGGTAGCCTTCGACGTCCGTGAAAACGGGCCTATAGCTCAGCCTGGTTAGAGCGCTTCCCTGATAAG
>SXGQ01562942.1_pt1 | contig 31199 bp, 25 predicted proteins | sample 3178371 | NCBI WGS metagenome assembly SXGQ01 (sample SAMN11356859, study PRJNA531348) | freshwater metagenome | isolation source: freshwater sample F1-20 | place: China: Fuxian Lake, Yuxi | collected 2017-12-25
ATGGATCGCATGGGTCAGCTTTCTTTTCGCACTTCACGACTTTGGGAGCTTCGCACTTCGGTGCTTCGCAGCAATCCTTGGCGAATTTTGCACGAAGTTTGTCAAGTAAGCTCGGCTTGTCACAGCAAGAGCTATTACATGAGCTTGTTGAAGTAACTGCAGGAGCTGCCGCGGGAGCAGCATCAGCACCAGCAACCCATGCTGTGGTCAAAAGTAAAAAAGCAGCGTTCACGAATCAACACCTCCATATAGAGACATAATTATTAGCAACAAGCCCCATCCCAGCGAGACAATCCCGACCGAGCTTGTGGGCCTCTGCCTGCCCTGTTCCTCTTCCGTCTCTCAAAGTGAAGATCTTTGTTTATGTCTCTAAAAACTTAGATCTCGCACTTCTCAGGTAATCAATCGGCAACCAATCTTTCCCGGCTTGAATAAGTTTCCCAAAAACTTTTTGCCCCCTATCTTCTTTGTATAACCCTTATTCAACCTAGCAGGATTGATCAAAATTCCAGTCAAATATTTCTTAATTACCCCATAACCCCCAAGCTCAAAAAACCACTCTCTGATTTTCTGTTTGAAAATAGGAATACTTGAAATCAAAACTATTATTTGGTTATCACAAGCCATTTAGATTAAGCTACTTATGGCAATATCTTTTTTGAATCAAAAATTATGACATTAATTGAAACAAAAATTTCATGATTTAGATTTGCTGTCTGAACCTGGATTTAAAATTTACAGAAAACTTTTTTATCCAATAATCGATCTTGATTATGGGTTAATTACCCAAATTACGATTTACTTATAATCGTTTGAAGTGTTAAGCATTCACAGACTGCGAGCTATTATTTTTGATACAAACGAAATGAATTATCTAAATGCTCTATATCTAACCGGAAAGGTATCAGACTAATTAATTACCGTAAAAAATCCCAGACAAAACACAAAGTGATAAGAAAGCGTAATAAGTAAATCGAATCATCGTTTAATCCCAGGTTTCATTCATTTTGAATTAACTTTAATCCTGTTACTTTTATCGACAATTATTTGGTAAATCTTTCGTAAAATTACGATGAATCCGATTCCATAATTTGGGCAAGATTTTTTACCCACTTGTTAAGAAAAGCTATTTAGTTAAACTCAATTAAAGTTGACCATGCTCATTTAAAATTTATTCGTTTCATCTAATTTTAAAAGGAAGTGTTTATTGTCAGCTTCAAAAAAATGGGTTCTACTTCCGCACGATGCAGAACAAGCCGCCCAGCTTTCAATTAAAAGCAAAATTTCACCGGTAATAGCCCAACTCCTGATCAACCGGGGCATAAGCACCCCGGAAAATGCCTTTCGTTTTCTTAACCCAGTTTTAAAAGGGCTCCATGATCCAGCCCTTCTTCCGGGAGCCATGAATGCCGCAAAACTTATTTTAAAGGGTCTTAAAGACGGCAAATGTATTTGCATTTATGGCGATTATGACGCCGATGGCATTTCAGGCACCGCAATCTTGCTTAGATTACTTCGAATTCTTGGTGGCAACCCCAGATTTTATGTGCCAAAACGACTCGAGGAAGGTTATGGGCTTAATTCGAAGGCTTTGGAAAGTCTCGCTAGGTCGGGAGTCAACCAAATTATCACTGTAGATTGTGGAATCGCAAGTATCGAGGAAGCTAAGCTGGCTAAATCCTTGAATATAGAATTGATTATCACCGACCATCATGAAATGAAATCCACAATTCCTGAAGCAGCCGCTGTTGTCCATCCGCGATTACCAGGCGGAGAGTACCCGTTTGGAGAACTCTCTGGCTCTGCAGTGGCATTAAAACTTGCATGGATGATAGCGGTTCTACATAGCGGCAGCACCAAGGTGGAAGATTTTCTGCGGGACTTTCTAGTTGAGGCGATTAGCCTTGCATCCCTCGGAATTGTCGCCGATGTCGTGCCATTACTTGATGAAAACAGAATTCTGGTGCGAAGCGGTTTGGAGAGGCTTACAAAATCCTCAAACTTCGGACTGCAAGCCATTGCCAAAGAAAGCAACCTTAATGAGAAAAAACAACTAAGCTCCACTGATATTGGATTCAATCTCGCTCCAAAATTGAATGCCGCCGGTAGAATTGGCTGCGCCCAACTCGTTGTGGATCTTTTGATAACCAATCGAATGGATCAAGCAAAAGAGATCGCACTTTTTCTTTCCGACCAAAACAAACAACGACAAAAAATTGAAAGACAAATTCTTACCGAGGCTAGACAAGTAGCGGAATCAGAGGAGTTTCGTGATGATCCCTTCCTGGTTCTGGCGGGCAACAATTGGCACCCGGGAATAGTAGGTGTAGTTGCGGGCAGGTTAACCGAGGAATATGGTAAACCCACGATTGTTCTCGCACCACCGGTTTCCCCGGCTGTAATTCCAGGACCTTCCGTGGACGAGGAATCACTTCCGGAATCTAAAGATATATGGTCTGGTTCTGGAAGGTCCGGTGGAATGGTAAAACTCCACGAGTTATTGGCTGAATGTGAGGCACTAGTTGTGCGGGCGGGTGGTCATGCCGCCGCTGCAGGCATGCAAATTGAAAAAGACAAAATACCCCTTCTCAGAAAAAAACTATGCTCACTGGTGAAAGAAAAATACCCTGCGGGGATCAAACCAGCCAATTTGATTTTGGATGCCGAAGTTCCGTTGTCTGCATTGACCAATTCCCTGGTAAGGGAACTAGATCAGCTAGAACCGTATGGAATGGGTAATAAGCGCCCGATTTACCTTGCCACCAACTTGAAAATTGAAAAGGAACCCACACTGGCAGGCACGGACGGAATGCATCTCCGTTTCCAAGTTTCACAGGAGGGATTCAAACTTTGGGCCATCGCTTTCCGAATGGGAAAAAGAAAGGATGAACTCATGTCAAATGGTGGTTTTTGCTCACTGGCATTTACCCCTAAAATAAATGAGTGGAATGGTATTAAATCGGTATCGCTGGAGGTTGTTGATTTTCAACCTTATAAAAACCCGGTATTTGAATAGGAACAATAAATGAAAATTCATTTGCAGGGGCATAGGGGAGCAAGAGGGAACAGGCCGGAAAACACTTTCACATCGATTGAATTCGCATTGGACTGCCAAGTTGACTCAATTGAAACTGACCTCCATCTTTGTGCGGATGAAAATGTGATTCTGTTCCATGACCATTTTTTTCAATCCAATAAATCATCCCATCAATATCTGATCAATGAGTTCACCCTAAAATCCCTGCAAACGATTTTAAAAACACCCCCTCAAAAAAATACGCGATTTCCCATGCAGGAATTTCAAGTTGGCCCTATTTCCCAAATTTTTTGCAATAAGCACGGTTTAAATCCTTGGGCACCCCCCACCTTGGGCCAATTCTTTGACTTTGTGGATTTTTATGCCAGCACGACATGTCACGCTGAGGAAAAACATCCCGACTGGCGAAATTCCGCCTCGTATCTTTGTTTTGATCTGGAGATAAAACAGCTTCCTTACCTGAAATGTAAAAGTGAGATAATATTGAATGTAATTTTGGAAGAATGCAAAAAAAGGAATCTACATGACCGCATGATAGTGAGATCTTTTGATCATAATATCCTTGAAGAAGCCAGGAGAATATTACCATTTTGCAAGCTAGGGTTACTTACGGATGGAACCATCCAGACAAATCTCATTAAAGAAATGCGGGATGTAGGGGCAACCTTATTCTGCCCCAAATTTGACACACTCAATAATCATGTGGTGAATTTAATGCATGAGAATCATTTCAAGGTGTTGCCATGGACTGCAAACCATCCTGATGAATGGCAATTACTTGAAAGAATGGGGGTCGACGGAATAACCACGGATTACCCCGGCGAATTCAGAAAATGGTGTTTTTCAAAATAAAAAAGCTAGCCCTTAATTTACCAGGGCTAGCTTGATATTTGATCAATGTTTATTGAACAAAATATATCAGTCAAAAATTATCTGCGAAAACTGAGGAACGATTTCCTTCGGGAACTCGAGGATTCAGTTGATTCAACCTGCTTGGGGGCTTCAACGGTCTTATTTTCTTCCTTGGCTACTTCAGGCGTTGAGGGAACCATTGCCAAGGAACCACCGCTTGACCGGCCTCTGCGGAACAACCTACCGCTTGATGAAGAGGCAGAACAATTTCCGGAAGCGCAAGAACTAGAGGCCACTGCAGAACCGGAAGCGGAACATACACCTCCAGCACATTCAGCACCAGCCACAGCCTGACCCAAACCGATCGCAAGAATAAAACTTATCATAAAAACCTCCTGAAAAAAGAAGACCTTTGGGGTCTTCAAAAAGATTCCAGACTAGGTTTCTTCCTTGAAACGCTAATTCACAAATCCTAAAAAAAAACCGCTACCCCACTTGCTTTAGGAGCAAACAATTCACATTTCTAAAGTAACCGTTTGGATTCCATTCCAAGAAGTGGCAGCATCGAATCATTTCGACTTTGAAATGTTAGAAGGGAAAAAAGCAATTGGCAAGCAAAATAGATAAATTTTAACGATTTTTATAATTATGACGATTATTCCGTCAAGGTAAAGTGTTACGGCATTTTAAGTTAACAGTATGCTCATAGTTTTATTTAAAAATAATAAATCATTTCCAATCTTTAACCATTGATGTTCAATTGAACACCTTCATAGGATTTTTCAATAAAAGGAAAAAATACAATTTAGTTTGGCTATTTCTTCTTTTACATCTTTTCTAAACATAAAAAACTGAATGCTTCGAAGAACCCCACTGTCACTTATGTATTTACAAGGAAATGACGAATTATCTAATATGGAGATGGAGGTCCTATTTATGAATAATTTTAGAAACCCGAAAATTTGGATAACCACAGCTATCTGCCTTGTGCTGCTGGCTCTTGGAATCAGCTCAATCAAACCCGACATAATCACTTTAAAAGTCAATCTGCTGGTTATAGGCTCCATTATTGGGATTGGGGGTTTCAGCCTGGCATGCAATCAAAGACTCCACGAAAATAATTCCGATATGACGCTTGGACTTACAACTTTTGGCTTGTCACTCACATTTTTTATTTCAAGTTTATCGATGGACCAAAGCTGGGATTCAATGATTCTGGCAAGTTCCATTTTCACTTATGTAACTTTTTTCCTAGGCATCTTTTTTTTACTTCCAGTAGTTGCAAAAAAAACAGCCGCAATCTGCTTTGTCCTTTTTCATTTTGCGGGAATAGTCACCGCAGTAACCTCAATTGAACCGCCAAACGCCCCGGCATCCTGGGTTGCCACAAACCTTTGGGCTTATTATTTCAGGCATTATTTGACTTTCACATATCTTAACAACGCTTACCATTTCTATTCTCCTGAACCAGGCCCCCCTGTTTTACTTTGGTCCAAGATCCAATATGACGATGGCTCATTCCGCTGGTTTAAAATACCCAACCGCTCTGAAAGCCCAATTCAAATGCATTATCAACGAATGCTTTCAATAACTGAAAGTACTAATGTCGCAAGCAATAATTCACCGGAAAATTGGGAGGAAAAATTACAAAGGCGCAATCTTTCAGGGTTGGCGCACCAACCCCAGATCACGCCTCTAAATCGCTCCATGTCCCAGTCCTATATGTTCAAAGAACCTGCGGAATACTCAAAAAAGACATTGGCCGCATACGCACTTTACCTGACCAAGAAATTCGCTCACCCACCAGAAAAACCCAACATCAGCATAGATAACATTAAGATTTACAGGGTAACCCATGCCATCATTACCCCTGCGGAAATGTCCCGCGGTGAAGACGCCTTGGATCCAACCCTTTATCTTCCATACTTCATGGGGAGTTTTGACAAAAATGGAAAGTTGATTGACCCTAATGATCCATTTTTATATTTCCTTCTTCCAATCACACGAAGTACCAATCCAAATGAACCCACAGTTTCCATTAACTCCCTTAATATTCATGCCGGGGATGTGAAAATTGTGCCTGAAAAGGAAGGCGGCAAACCATGAGTATTGGCCAAAGCTCCATTTTTGATCGACCCAAAAGTTCATCAAATAAAATCCAAGGCAAGGATGCCGATGGGGCTTCCTCGAATTTCCTGCAATTACTGGACAAATTCTGGTTCACCCCCGCTGAACCCCACACTATTGCATTGATGAGGTTGCTTACAGGGTTTTTGATTTTTTATATCACCTTCTGTTACAGCTTTGAATTATTGGCTTTTGTGGGACCTGACGGATTTATCAACCAGAAACTGGCGGAAGATTTTAGAAAAGACACGCCAATGTTTGTCATGGCTCCGGAATGGACGGAAAACACCATTGAAATCACCAAGACAAACCTTAGCTGGTCTATTTTCTACCATTCCATGAATCCTTATTGGATCTGGATTTTTCACATCGGTTTTTTGATTGCGAATCTATTCATGGGTATTGGTTTATTTTCACGAACCAGCACCATTATTTCCTGGTTTGGGGCATTGTGCTATGTGCATAGGGCACCCACGGCTTTGTTTGGAATGGATGCCATGATAATCATCCTGCTTTTTTACATGATGATCGCTCCGGGTGGCGAAATATACTCCCTGGATTATTACCTGCAAAAACTAAGAAGGAAGAAAGCTGGAGACCCCAACTGGGATTCTCAACCAAAACCACTGGTACTTACAAATTTTGTGACCCGAATGATCCAGATTCATTTCTGCATCATTTACCTTGCTGCAGCCACATCCAAGTTACAGGGTTCCTCGTGGTGGAATGGGACGGCATTATGGGGAGTATTAGCAAACTATTCCTTCAACCCGATGCATATTTCCCTTTACACATCTCTACTTGTATTTCTTACAAAGCACAAAGTGCTTTGGGAAATCATCATGACTTCCGGTTGTATTTACACCCTTGTTCTCGAGACATCTTTTCCATTTCTGGTTTGGAATCGGAATTTAAGATGGTTGTACATATGCGGCTCAATCCTGCTTCACACTGGCATTGGTATTTTGATGGGTTTGACAACTTTCAGCATATGCATGATAACCCTGGTTTTGGCTTTTATTCCGCCGGAATTTATAAGGAACCTGATAAATCACTACATTCTTGGGTACCCTAAAAGTTCCACAACTTAGATTTTTTTATTTACTCTCCGAACCAAGTTCGGAATTAAAATCCATTTGATTGCAACCATTCCTATTCAAAATCCTCAAGAATTTCAATCATCCAACCGATATTTAAGGAAGGGGATATTACTGACATTGTCAGAATAAGCGCCCTTCCTTACACGGGCTTTGATAATGCATGTTTTGCGGAAAATCACTGTGACCGCAGTTTCGATCGCCTTGCTGGCGATTTCCTCCTTTATTTTTACTTCATTTGTTTTTTCTGCGCCTCCAACAGACACTTATTATTCAAGAGATTCCGCGTTCATCATTCCGTTCTCGTCCAATCCCGCTGAAACAAAGATTCAAAAAATCCTTCTCCATGTCTCTGAAGATTTTGGAAAAACCTACTCCCATGTAGGTACCGCGCTACCCACCCAGAAACAATTCCTCTTTCGCGCACAAAAGGACGGTTGGTATTGGTTCTCGGTGCAAAGCCAGGAAATTGATGGAAGAATGGTTCCTGCAAATATCAATGTCGCACAACCTTCACTGAAAGTTTGCATAGACAGCACCCCGCCCTCGGTTGTCCTAAGGGGTATTTTCAAGGATGGATCCGCTTCCATAGATTGGGACCTAAGAGACGAGACCTTGGACCTCTCCAGCATGAGACTGGAATTTCGAAACTCTGACGGCAAGGACTGGGTGCCTTTGTCTGCCCAGCAAATTGCACAGGGCCAACATGTTTGGAATCCAGGCACCGCCGGGAATATTGAGGTCCACCTCAGCGTCAGGGACAAATGTGGTAATTTTGGCGAAAGCTCAATCGTTATCCAACCCAACGGAACCAGAGCAGGAAACTCCTCGCAAGAAAACGGATCTGGCAAAGGCAATATTTCCATGGTTAAGAGCAGACGCTTTCAACTCAATTACAAGATCGATGATGTCGGCCCCTCGGATATTTCAAGGGTGGAAGTTTATGTGACTCGCGATGGTGGAAAAGTTTGGCGCAAATATGACCAGGATGCACCCAAGCAACCCCCATGCATCGTTGATGTGCCCGAGGAAGGCCGTTATGGTTTTACCTTGGTTGCGCGAAGTGGTGTCGACTTAGGTGAACATCCACCGAAATCCGGTGATCTACCACAATTCTGGGTTGAGGTTGACGAAACCAAACCAATTGTCAAGCTTATTGGTGTTGATGTGGGCAGGGGTATCGACCAGGGTAATCTCAGCGTTACCTGGACTGCCTCTGATAAATATCTGGGGCCAAACCCTATCAATATTTCCTATGCTAAAACACCGGAAGGCCCATGGGTGGTTGCTGTTCCCAATCTGCCCAATACTGGAAGATATGTTTGGAGAATGCCAGCGGATGGACTGCCCTACCAATTTTTTGTAAAAGTCGAAGCATCTGATCTTGCTGGAAATATCGGGTCCGCGGAAACCACAGCAGCAGTAAAGGTCGACCTTTCCACTCCCAAGGCCAGGGTCATAGGCGTTGATGTTTCCCCAGTTGGCGGAGGTTATGCCCCTCCTTCAAGTCCCATGAACCAGGATATACCCGCGGTCCCCGCTCCAAAACCAAATAACACTTTTCCCAACCCTTCCAGCACCGTTCCCAGCAGTAATGGACCTGCTCCCGCAAGCACCACTTCATTTCCCGGAATCGGCCCTGAAGGCATGCCCACTTTTCCCACTAATCCAGTTAGGCCAAAATAATCTCGATTTTCCCCCGCCACGAAGTAGCATGAATATCACTGCTTGATATTTATTTGGGGAATTTTAATGGAAGTCGAACAGTTTCTGAAAAACCAGGCAAAGCTTGAGCCTCAACCAATCTATGTGATCACTGGTTCGGAAGACTACCTGCGCAGAAAAGCTGGCAAGGCGCTAAAGCATCAAATTCTTGCAGGAAATGAGGAACTCGGACTGGCTTCTTTCGTCGGCGACAAATCCTCATTTGCGGAGGTAAGGGAGGAAATCACCACAGTATCTTTCTTTGGGGGGAAAAGGCTTGCCTGGGTGGAACAGGCCGACGATTTCATAAGCAAGAACAGACCCGCTTTGGAAAAATATTTCCAAACTCCCAGCAATAATGGAGTCTTAATTCTTGAGACATCCTCATGGCCCTCGAATACGAAACTGTCCAAAATGCTTGCCAAAGAGGCTTTAATCACATGCGAGGCTCCAAACCGAAAAGATGCATTGGTTTCATGGTGTATTTCCCAAGCAAGGGACCTTCATGAGAAACCAATTGCCAATGATGCTGCTAACCTATTGGTTGAACTGATCGGATCCGACCTTGGGAGGCTTGACCAGGAAATTGCCAAGCTATCATGCTATGCCGCGGAAAATCCAAAGATAACTTCCAGGGATGTTGACATCCTGGTTGGCCAGGGTCACTTCGAAAAAATCTGGATTTTGTTTGATTACATAGGCCAGGGAAATCATTCGGCGGCTTTCCAGCTTTTGTTTGAATTATTCGAACAAGGCGAGGAACCGATGAAAATACTGGGGGCATTCAGCTCACAATTAAGAAAGCTTGCAACCGCGGGAAGAATCGCAATGCAAGGCAAACCCATGGCGTTTGCAATTGAAAAAGCCGGGTTCTTCACTTTTGCAAAATCGGGCGCTGAAGCACAACTTCGAAAAATTGGCCGGAATAAAATCAACAAAGTTTTAAGCTGGCTTACTGAAACCGACATGGGAATGAAGGGGTCCAGTCAAATCCCCCCCACGGTACTCATGGAAAAATTACTGGCAAAACTTTGCAGCAACTAAACAAATCCAAGGCGAGAAAAATGAATAACACCAACGCATCCAATCCAAAAATTCTGATCACCATGGGAGATGTCGCGGGGGTGGGACCGGAAATCATCGTCAAGGCATGGGATCAAATCCGGACTTTTTGCGACCCGGTCGTGGTGGGTGATCCCACTTGGCTTCAAAAAGCCATAAACATGCTAAAAGTAAACTTAAAAATCAAGACAATCAGCGAACCGGAGCAAGCTATATTCCAATCGGATCTGATTTGCTGCGCAACCGTAAAAACATCAGACTTATCAAATGTCAAAAATTGTGAGATCAACGCCGCCGCGGGTCAGGCGGCGCATGATTACCTTATCCAATCGATTGATTGGGCAATGGAAAAAAGATCCAATGCAATAGTAACGGCACCACTCCACAAGGAAGGTTTGCACCTTGCGGGCCTTGATTATCCAGGGCATACCGAAATATTGGCAAAAAGGACCAACGCTCCCGAGCATGTAATGATTTTGGCACTGCCAGAATTAGCCGTGGCTCATGTCACATTGCATGTCGCGTTGAAAAACATCTTCAGTGAACTTGGGATTGAAAAAATCGTGGCAAGGGCCCAATTGCTTGAGGGGTTGCTTTCAAAAGTTTTAAACAGAAAACCCCGGATTGCCATCGCTGCATTAAACCCACATGGAAGCGACGGGGGAATTTTTGGTGATGAGGAAAAAACCATCATCCAGCCTGCAGCAAATTTTTGCATACAACAAGGCATGAATGTTTCAGGCCCCATTCCCGCTGACACCCTTTTTCTAAGGGCAAGTCAGGGAGAATTTGACGGCGTGGTCGCAATGTATCACGACCAGGGCCATATCGCCTTGAAACTTTTGGGCCAACGCAGGGCGGTGAACATCACTGCAGGTTTACCAATTGTTAGAACCAGTGTTGCCCATGGAACAGCCTACGATATCGCATGGAAAGGAATCGCTGATGAAAGCAGCCTTATATCAGCTGCCAAATGGGCGGTAAAATTGGGCAAGTAAAGGATTGAAGGCCGTTACTCTAATAATTTTATCATAATTTGGCATTTCTAGCATTTTTTTAAGTTTAGGCTTGAGCTTTAGAAAAAAGTTGCAAAATTAGATTATAACCTAGAAACCTGTGCGTAATTTAAGGGTTTAAAAGGTATGGTGAAGTTTATCGGGGCAAGTAACTCCCGAAATCACCGGCCTTGGAAGCGATTCCAAGGATTGGAATGAGTAATATTTTGTGGAGTATATCATTATGTTTCGTCGTATGTTTGTTGCTGCTGCTGCAGTTGCTTTTGTTGCTTTTGGTGTAATCGCTGGCGAACACAAGGGCGCAATCACCAAGTATGAAGCAGGTTCAAGCCTTACAATCAAGGTTAAGAAAGAAGAAAAGACCTTGAAAATCGCAAAAGACGCAAAGGTTGACGATGCAGTTGCAAAGAAACTTGGCAAAATTGGTGAAAAGGGTGTTCCAGCAGTTGTAATCACCAATGACAAGGACGAAGTAACCGAAATCAAAGCTGGTGAAAAGAAGTCCAAGTAATTTGGATGGATTTATTTAAAAAAGGCCTGACTGCCAAAACAGTCAGGTCTTTTTATTTAAATTAAACACATTCTCTCTTGATTTCGACCCCCAGAATGATAGGATTTTAGTTTACGTAATAGGTTTATGGACCAAGAAAGGCTTATGTGAGCCTGACGGAAGTCGGTGGAGAACTATATGTCGATCACTAAGGAACGCAAGTCTCAGCTAATTGACAAGTATCGCCGCAAGGCGACGGATACCGGTTCACCGGAAGTCCAAATTGCATTATTGACCCAAAGGATCAATGAATTGCATGAGCACCTGCGCAGCCACAAGAAGGATCATGCCAGTCGTCGCGGTTTGTTGATGATGGTCAGCAAACGGTCTGGTTTGTTATCTTACTTGCGAAATAAAGATCACGAAAGCTACACCACATTGATCGGCAGCCTGGGTCTTCGCAAATAATGTAGACTGTGGTTTACTAAAAGTAATAAAGACCAAAGTAAGTTTCATGTTGAAAATCAGGTTAAGCTGTTCATTCTCCGGTTGTTCCCTTGGTCAGGAATTTTGTTAGGGAACATGCAAGTTGGATAGTAGTTTTTGCATTCAGATGAAAAGGTTTCAAGTTTCCTTCACCAGAAGGATTCTCAATTCTTTTATCTCCATTTTCGCAAGCAATTTCCCCGTAAACCCGGTTTTAGTTCCGCTTATTGCTTTTTCATCATTGGTGCTTACCAGATGAAATAGTTGGAGGTTTTATAATTATGCAGGCAATTCGAGTAGAAAAACAGTTCGGTGCTCAATCACTAATTCTTGAAACAGGCAAGATAGCCAAACAAGCCCATGGTGCTGTTATAGTCCGTTTTGGAGACACAATGACCCTTTGCACCGCAGTGGAAGGGTCCGCTGAATCAACCAAGGACTTCTTCCCCCTTGTTGTTGATTATCGTGAAAAAACCTATGCCGCCGGAAAATTTCCCGGTGGATTCATGAAGCGTGAAGGCAGGCCTACCACCAAGGAAATTCTTACCTCCCGCCTTATCGACAGGCCGATTCGCCCCCTATTTCCCGCTGACTATCTTCGTGAGGTCCAAGTAATGGCTAGTACCCTTTCTTGCGATCGCGATTTCGACCCTGATGTGCTAGCAATGATCGGCTCCAGTGCTGCACTTCATATTTCTCAAATTCCATTCCTTCAGCCAACTGGCTCTGTTCGAATTGCAAAAGTTGGCGGCGAATTGGTGGCTTTCCCCACCTATGCGCAAATTCAGGAAAGTGAGCTGGACCTCATCGTGGCAGGCACCAAGGATGCCATAACCATGATTGAAGGTTTCGCCAAGGAAATCCCTGAAGATCAGGTTTATGAGGCGATCATGTTTGCCCATGACCAAATCCGGATCATAGTGGATTTGATTCACGATTTAAGAAAAGCAATGGGCCTCCCAACCAAGGAACTTCCCGCAGCTTCCGCTGTCAACCCATTGATTGAGGAGTTCAAGTCAAAGTTTTATGATGAATTCGCAAAAAGAAAGCAAACTTCCGGTAAGGCCGAACGATATGCAGCCATCAAGGAATTAAAGGACGAGATCAAGAAAAAGTATCTGCCTGAGGGAGTTGAAAAACCAGTGCATACTCCTGCACAAGTTTCCGGAGCACTAGGCTGGCTCGAGGAAAGGATCGTTCGCGACCTTATTCTTGCAGGCAAGCGAATTGATGGCCGTGACTTGAGACAAGTAAGGCCGCTCTATTGTGAAGTCAGCACACTTCCCAGGGTCCATGGTTCAGCACTTTTCCAACGAGGCGAAACCCAGGCTTTGGTCACCACCGTGCTTGGCACCTCGAGCGATGAGCAGCGGGTTGATGGCATAACCGATGAGATCACCAAAAAATTCATGCTTGATTACAACTTCCCTCCATTCAGCGTTGGTGAATGCAAACCCAACCGCGGCCCCGGACGAAGAGAAATCGGACATGGGGCTCTGGCTGAGCGCAGCCTTCAGGCTGTGATACCAACCAGCGAAGCATTCCCTTACACCATCAGGCTGGTTTCCGACATCATGGAGTCAAATGGTTCATCAAGCATGGCTTCTGTATGTGGTGGCACACTTGCCCTCATGGATGCAGGCGTACCAATCACCAATCCCGTGGCGGGCATATCCATTGGCCTTGTGAAGGAAAAAGACAAGTACACCCTTCTTACAGATATCATGGGTGATGAAGATCACTATGGCGATATGGATTTCAAAGTCGCTGGCACAGGTATTGGCATCACTGCAATACAGCTTGACCTGAAGATTGATGGCATTGGTGCTGACATCATCAAGGACACACTGGAACAAGCCCGCGTTGCGAGAAGAGACATTCTTCGAACAATGCTTTCCACCCTGAGACAGCCGAGGGCGACAATCAGTGCGTTTGCCCCCCGATTACTTACAGTAAAAATCAATCCTGAAAAGATCGGCGCTCTTATCGGGCCAGGTGGCAAAAACATCAAAGGCATCCAGGAATCGACTGGTGCTAAAATCGATATCAAGGACGATGGCACTGTATTCATCTCGCACAGCGATTCCAAGGGTGCTGAAGCAGCCAGGGCGAAGGTTGAATCCATCACCGAGGAAGTCAAGATTGGAAAAATCTATGAGGGCAAAGTTTCCTCCGTCAAGGATTTCGGCGCCTTCATCGAAATTCTGCCCGGTCGTGATGGCCTTTGCCATATCAGTGAACTCGAAGACAAGTTCATCAGCAAGGTTGAAGAAGTTTGCAAGGTTGGCGATGTCATCGAAGTCAAAGTGATAGCAATTGATGAACATGATCGCATCAAGCTTTCCCGAAAAGTAATTCTTCGTGAGAGAAACCCCAATCCCCAGCCTGAAGGACAGCAACAACGACCTCAAATCGAGGGTGGTGGTGACCGAGGCGATCGGGATCGTGGTGACAGAGACCGTGGTGACAGGGGCCATGACCGTGGGGATAGAGACCGCGGTGATAGAGGCCATGACCGTGGCGGAGATCGTGATCGTGGCGACCGTGGTGATCGCGGCGGTCATGGTGGTGGTTCTGGTGGGCATCGCGGAGACCGTGGTGATCGTGGTGGTGATCATGGCGGCAGACGCCACCATGACAACCGTCGTGGAAACAACGACAATCGCGATTAACAGCATTACAGTCCATTTTCATTTAAAATCTGGAACTCAAGGGCCCCTTTTGCGGGCCCTTACCAGGAGCTTTTTATGAGTGACCCCTACACGGAGCTTGCGGAACTCGCAGGTGGGTTCATCCATGAAATCAAGAATCATCTCAGCACCTTCGGCTTAAATCTTCAACTCCTTGCCGAGGATTTCAATGATCCCCAAACCCAACGGGAACGAAGGGCTCTTGAAAGAGTGCAGCGGCTTCAAAGCGAGTGTGAAAGGCTTGTTGAGGTTTCCAACGATTTCCTTCGTTTCGCCCGTATTGAGGAATTAAAATTACAGCCTTGTGACCTGCTTCTGGTCCTTGAGGAGCTTATTGATTTCTTCGGACCAAAAGCCAGGAATTCCGGTATAAAGGTAAATCGCTACCTTCCATCCGACCTCCCTCCTGTCTATCTAGACCGTGAAATCTTCAAGCAAGCCCTGCTGAATTTAATCTTGAATGCTGAACAGGCAATGCCCAAAGGCGGGGAAATTACCATCCAAGCCACTCTATCTCCTGATACGCTCACTCTTAACTTGATAGACACAGGAAAAGGTATCTCCGCTGAGGGGCTTGAAAAAATATTCAAGCCCTTTTACTCAACCCGCCCCGGTGGAACAGGACTCGGGCTACCGACTACAAAAAAAATCATAGAAGCCCATGGTGGGACCATAAGCGTCCAAAGTGAACCTGGAAAAGGGACCAAGTTTTCAATCCGCCTCCCACTCAAAAACTCAAAGGGTGAATAGATAATGGCAGAATCACAAAAAACACCTTTTGCGCTTGCCAACATAAATGGCGAGATTTGTCCCCTATCAGAAGCCAAAGTTCCCGCACTGGACCGGGGATTTCTTTTTGGCGACGCGGTATACGAAGTGATGTGGGTCGACCAAGGTAGAATGTGGCTTGAAGAAGAGCATTTCATCCGGCTTGAGCGCAGCTTAAAATTGATCAGAATAGAAGGGGTTGATATACCAACTCTCACTGCGAGAGTTTACGAAACCATCAATGCGGGAAATTTCAAGAATGCGATTGTTTATATTCAAATCACGCGGGGATCAGCGCCAAGAAGCCATGCTTTCCCGAAAAATGTAAAACCATTCGAGTTTCTTTTTGTACAGGAATTCAATGATCCTTATTCAGAAATGCGGGAAAAGGGAATTCATCTGCTTTCACGCCCGGACATCCGCTGGGATCACTGCGATATCAAATCAACTAACCTTTTGGCAAATGTGCTGGCAATACAAGATTCAAAGGAGGCCGGCTGCCATGAGGTTTTATTTTATTTGAAAGATGGCACCATCACCGAGTCAGCGCATTCAAGTTTATTTGGAGTCTTGGATGGTGTTTTATATACAAGCCCTTGCAGCGATTTAATTCTTCCTGGAATCACCCGAAATCATATTCTTAACCTTACGACAAAGGCGGAGATTCCCACCAGAGAAAAGTCCTTGCATATTGAACTATTAGGACAGGTGTCCGAATTGTTCATATCCGGTACAACTTCCGGGGTGCTACCAGTTGTAACTGTTGACAACAAGCCGATTGGTGATGGAAAGCCAGGCCCTATCACCAGAAAAATCGAGAAGGCTTATTGGGATTCCGTCAAGGCATGGAATCATGGCACTTCGCATAAACAAGACGGATCAGGTATTTAAATTAACTTTTATCTACCTGCAGGCGGTGTTGGAGAAATTGTCCCGGGACCACCCGGTTGAGCATTACCCGGATTGACACCAGTTTCCAATCCCCCCTCCAACAAAAGCCTGAGGATCATGTTTTCGGTTGGATCTTGTACAGTGGTAAGATCTTGGGTTTTAAGCATTTCACTTTGAATTCTCCTTAGATCAACGAAGAATTTCTCCCCTTCGAGATTTTCAGTGAAGATAAAATCAATCCATGCGGCACAGAAAGTGGCTTTGGCTTTGTTAAGATCGGGATCGTTATTCAAAAAATGCTTGGCAAAAACCTTGGCAACAATTGACTCGGTTAGAAGCACATCCTTGGGCAGGGACTCAAAGCTCTTACAAAAGGCGATAAATTCAGGCTGTTTTTTCTTTATCAGAAAATAAACCAGGGCCCATGCCTCTGAATTAAACTGATCATTTCCAGACTGCGAAGGTAAGTTAGCAACACTTGAATTAACCATCAATCTGGAAAGGATGTTAGAAAATTCAGCAGTGGTCCTCTTAGTCTTATACATCTGTTTAAATATCGGCAGATAATACGAATTTGGTCCCCCAAAAGACATCCAGGGAGAACAATGGGGCGTTTCAAAAACACCGGCAAGCCCTTCGGAAAACCACCGTGGTAGAACCACATTGGCAGGGATTATTTTTGTCGCGTAAAAAATCTGCAATGTCCCGAACCGCCCAATTGTATTCCAGACGGTTTCCTGGTCCAAAGCACGGTTAAGAACTGACAACGCACCAGCATAAAAAACCTCCAAAGGCTCAGCGCTTACGGGATGACCTTGATTCAATTTACCCTGTAGAAGTTGATTGAAGTCATAGCCTTTTGTTGTCCACTCCTTCATCTTGATGCCAAGCATTTCAGAGATGGGATCAAGCCTCTTGGTGCACATTACCAAGAGTTTCTCGCGTGGCATTATAAAACCCTGTGCCTTGGGTTTGGTGCCAAGCAAAGCCATATGCATCTCATTGAAAACATCAGGCTTAGTTGTGATCAAGACCGGCAGTTTGGTCTTGGGTAAATCAATTTTGGTTCCATTTAGCGAGAACCACATGAAAAAAGTCGTGTAATTTTTCTCAAGGTGCTCAATCCAGATCTTCACCTCGGGATCACTTGGAAGCCCATCGTGAATGATCTCGAAATGATCTGATTTTTCCTGGTTAAATCCGACAAAACTTGAGGATAGGGAACTAAATGCGGGATCATTCGCAGATTTTTCTTCAACTTCTTTTTTTGTCTTGGAGTAACTCTCAAGTATCGCAGGTTTGCCCTTTGTATCCTTAACAAGCAAATCCATCGTATCTTTGAATTCCTTGGTCAAGCCATGTTCAAGGGCAAACTTCGCGACATTATCAATCACATCTTTTACATTTTTTTTGTCCTTCAATGCGGCATTGCGATCAGAAAAGATTTTGGTTAACGAAGGAAGTGGCACGGATTTTCCCTTGACGGACTCATCAGAAATGATCTGAACAAATTCCATCGAGCTATTTGGGACAAAATATTCACCTGTGATTAATTCTCTTGAATCCGTGGTTAGTAATGGCATGGTCTGCCCGTTCCATGGATGACTAAAACGGTTCCAATGGCCAATCTTCAGTTTGGGATCATTTACTGCGGATGGTGTTCCGGGAGGCACGCCACCGGCCGGATTCGGCTGTGCAGGGTTAGGCTGCCCTGAAGCACCTTGCTGCGCTATTTTGTTGTTCTGGTCAACAATCACCCATGGAAGAACCTGCTGGGATATGGGAAGCCTCTTGGTAAGTTCGACCACCGTAAATACAAATCGTGAATTTGGAGTGAATTCATCATTTCCAATAATACCACTGGCAAAACCACCATCACCAGGTGCCGCTCCCGGAAAACCAGGGCGCATTGGCCTCATGCCAGGGCCAGGGCCCGCGACAGGTGGCATAGGTTGACCAACTCCCGGCATAGGCACCCCGGGACCTGCTCCAGCCGCGGGGGCTTTATCCAATGGCTTTGTCAGATCCACCCTGATCAAATAGTATTCAGCATGAATGGCAGCGGTGGTTGCGAAAAAGATGGCGAGGGCAATAAGTCTTCTTAGCATTGTATTCCCCTAAGTATCAAAAGGATCCAACATTTATTATCCTGACGGTTTTATTCACGAACTGCAATGGTAAAACAATTAAAAAGACTTGGATTTGACACTTGAAAATCTTACCTATGCAAAGATTCGTTCAAGAACCATTTCAAAGTCTGTCAAATCTTCAAACACCAAATCAGGCCTGTGCGATTCAAGCTCCTTGGTGGTATGCCAACCGGTGGCAACTGCCAGGACTTTCGCGCCAATGGCACGGGCACACTTGATATCCAATGGGGTATCTCCCAACACCCAGACTTTTGCTCTGTCAAAATCTTTGTCAATTCTTGCATGAATTTCCGCCAAGGCCTCCCGGGCTACATCATCCCGATCAAGATGATGATCACCAAACCCTCCAAATTGGAAATGGTCGAATATATGAAAATGGCTAAGTTTTATTTTCGCCCCAGCCCTTAAATTACCGGTTAGAAGCCCGACCGCACAATCACCCTTGGATTTTAATTCATCAAGCATTTGCTTGATACCCGGTAAAATCTTACCTTGCACATTTTTCAAGCATTCGGGTAAATGCTCGAGATAAGCTTTAATCATCGTCTGGTAAGATTCATCATTGTGCTCTATACCATGCAGCTTAAGCAAATCATGAAGTATCGCCTTGTCGGTGCGACCACTCAGGCTTAAGCCATCAACAATGTGTTTGACCCCGAATTTGGAAGCCATCCCTTTTTCCAATGCGTCTTTTCCCGCACCCGCACTTGATAATAATGTCCCATCTATATCGAAAAGAAGAATATTTTTAACCATGGCCGTTTCCCTTTAATCATTGGTATAATTCAAGTCTATTGGATTCATCTTAGAAAGTATTTACATGCATTACTTGATTGATGGTTACAACCTGTTGCGAGCTGTGAGAAAACTAAGCGATTCCGTTCCCCCGGGAGTCTTGGAGATTGAACGGTCGTGGTTGTTGAAAAACCTGCATGATTTGTTGGAGGAAACTCCTGGAAACACACACGAAATCACATTGGTGTACGATGCCAAAAAGGGCATAGCAGGGCCCCAAAAAACAAAAAAGTACCCGGAAATAAATGTGATATTCACAACTGGTTCAGATGCAGACACTTATATTGAAAATGCGGTATCTGATGAAAAATACCCAAAAAACTTGATTGTGGTATCTGACGACAAAAGATTAATTAAAGCGGCAAATAAAAAAGGCTGCCTTCATGTGGGCTGCCTGGATTTGGAATTCCACCTCAGAGACCATGGCAAACCAAAGGAAGAACTCAAGATACCACTAAAACCCTTGGAACTTACCCCCGATGAAACCGCGCAATGGGAGGAATTATTTTTTCCGGGCGGTAAAGGGAAGGAAGAATTTGAAGGACTAAGCGACCCATTCTTCCGCCCCAAAATCGACAAGCGCAAAAAGAATTAGCGGTTTGGATTGTTACGGTACATGTTTAAAACCTGCCTTTGCGGCCCCTGCACTCTTTCAAGGGAAGTGCTTACCGCGGCCCTGGAAGGCCGGCCAAGTTTTTCGTATTTGGATGCGGCTTCAAATGCCTCGGCAGCCTCAGCTTTATTTTGTGCAAGACGGGCAAGACCAAGATAGTACTGATAGCGGGCATCCTGTCTTTCATTTTCAACAGCAGCCATGAATGCTTTTTCAGCTTCGAGGTACTTTTTGTTGAAGTAAAGAGCCAGACCTGTCGCGAAAAATCTTTCAGCTTCCACTGGGTTCGCTTGATTGGCAAGATTATGATTCGTCAGGCTGGGATGATCTTCAATTATTTTCATCAGGTTCTCAAAATGGATTGGCCCGATCTTATCACGAAGGCCATTGACATATTCCCTGATTGCCTTGGTGGGCAACCCTTTGATCGCATAAGCTTGGGCTTTCGCATCAAATGGCGCATCAGGAGAGGCAAGAATCTGGTCAGCCAGCTTCATTGATTCCTTGGGACTGATCTTTGGGCTCTCGGGTGGGAAAACAATTTCTGGTTGCTGAAAGAAAAATCCTGTCAACAGTAGTGCTGTTAAACTAGAAATCATATCATTGTCCTTTTTCTCGATTACTCCGACTTTTTCAGCCTCGGGTTCCTTTGGTTTTGTATTCGGGGGCAACACAGAGTTTAGGAGCCTTGCCAAAGCGATTCGATATTTAATACCCTGCGCATCGAGGGCTTTGTTCTCATTGACAGCTTTGCGATAAAATTCTATCGCATCAATGACTTCGCCTCGAACTTCAGCGACTCTTCCCTTTGCATAATAAGAAAGTGCTGATTTGGACTGGATGGCTTCATCAGCGTCTTTAGCAGCTTCCAAAAGAATAGGATCGTTTGGCTGAACTTTGCCTTTTGCCCGAGCTTGCGCGCGCTCAATTTTCACAAGGCAGCGATCCGATAGCAACTCAGGTCTGCGCTTGGGGCTGAATTGTGCGGAAAGCTCAATCGCCTTCCCTAGGGAGTTTATGGATTCATCGATTTGATTCATCGATTCTTGTTTCTTGCTAAGCTCAACAAAATGGGAAACCGGGTCATTTGCCTCCTTAAGGGCGACATCAGCCTGGAGTTTCCATGCAATATCACCAGCATTCAAACCCGCTTTTCCTTTTTCAAGAGCAGCTTTGGCTTCAACATATTTACCTTGGTTCCTAAGGGTGATTCCCTTTAAAACTTCCGCCCTGGCCTTTAATTCAGCATTTGCGGAGGCATCCACCATCACTTTTTCCACATCCTCGGTGGCTTTCTTCTCCAACTCTGCCTGCCCCTTTTTCTCCATGATTGAACGCCAATAATCAAGCATTTCCCCTGGTTGACGACTTTCCTTTAATTTCTTGTCAACCACTTCGATCTGCTTGGTGAACTTGACAGTGGTATCTGCAAGATTAGTCTGCAGTCCACGAATCATGCCTTGGGGATCTTTACTCTGAATGATTTCCATGCCTTTTTTCAACCCATCAACCACATTCGCCGGATTGAACTTATCTTTCACCAAATTTGCCTGGGCAAGTTCAGAGCCGATCGATGCAACAAAATCCTCGGACTTCTTTAATGCTTCATCGACCTTGGTCTTTTCACCCTTCAGCATGGTGTATTTGGTATCAGCCTCGGTAAGTTTTTTCTCGGTGGCTTTCTTTTCCTCAGCAATTTCCTTTTTAGCAGTGTCTTCTGTTTCCTTGATCTTCTTGTCCGCTGCCACCATGGTTTCTTTCAAGGTTTTGTCAGCTTCTGCTTTCTGGTCCGCCAGCTTCTTTTCCGCATCCTTAAGGCTGTCCTTGTAAGTCTTGTCTGCCTCATCAAGGGCTATTTTTTTTTCATCCGCCGCCTTCTTTAATTTAGCCTCATGCTTTGCAAGGAATACTTTTTCCTTGGTTTTATATTCATCATCAGCTTTAGCTGCCTCTTCCTTGATTTTTACAACTTCGTCAGCTTTGTTCTTGGCATCTGATTCGGCTCTCTTTTTTCCATTTTCAAGTGCGATTACCGCTTCGCTTTTATTCATTCGAAATTCTTGGGGGATTTCGATACCATATTCATACAGACCGCCAAAAACACCCGCACCAAGAATGGTTCCCACGAGCGTGCCGATTAATATGCCCCCTCGTTTGCGGGGTTGAACTGCCTCCGGTTCTGTAACTACAACGGTTTCTCCTGAATCCATTTCAGTTGGGTCTTCAGATGAAGATTCCTCATCTGCACTGGATGGCTCATCAATATACTTACTGATATCATCGTCTTCATTAGCAGCAGTTTCAGCAGCTTCAGGTTCTTGCACAGACTCTTGTTCAACCGAAGAACCAGAATCAAGATCATTTGCATTTAGTTCGGATGGAACTTCTTCATCCAACGGCGTTTCTTGCTTTTCAGAAGGAATATTACTTTCATTCTCATTATTTTCTTTTGCATCAATTTCGATGTTTAGCTCGGAACCAGCGGGTGCAAATTGGGTATGTTTTGATTGCTTGGAAGCCAGTTGGGTTTTCTTGGGACTGGGTGCAGGGCTTTCTTCATCAAGTGACCCCATACCGAAATCGGGAGCATTAAGGCCCGAATCACCCAAAGCACTTTGAATATCAGAATCACGGGCAAGCATTGTTTTCTTTATTTCAGGCTGCTTGGTGGTTTCGATTTCATCCAACCCGGAGAAATCTCCGGATTCATCGGGTGGTGTGGATGCTGTATTTTCAACAGAAACTTCAGCGATTTCCTCAAACATATCCACTTCAACTTCAGGTGGATCCAAGGCTTCTGCTTTTTCTGAGTCCGAACCACTCATGGCAATGGTGGAATCATTTTCAGGCTCGGGGATTTCAATAGCCCCTTCCTCAATTGGAATAAGGAAATCTGGGTCGCTATCCTTTTTCTCATTTTTATCTTTTGCCATGACTTTGCTACTCTCCGAAAAACACGCATCTTAAACATAAGAAATCAACGAATTTCCCATGTGAAATATTGCGAAAATATTTATAAATATATTGTCTTAAGCAATAAGTCATAACGCAAGAGATTTTCTATCTTTCCCCAATCTCCAAGACTATTGCATCCATGTTTTCGTTAGAATCGTTATCTAAGGAAGTATAGTATACAAATCGACACTTTCTCATATATAAATTTCGAAGTGGTTCATTATTAAACAAAAATGAACAGTATCGAAGAATTTCCTTAAAACATTGCCTGTTCTAATAAAAATCCTAAGATAAAACCTATATGGTAATGAACGAGTAATTTTTTCCCCGTGGGGATGGAATCATGGCATATAAATGTGATGTTTGTGATAAAAAAGCTGGCCAAGGGAACTCCTACACCTATCGTGGTAAGGAAAAATACCTCGGTGGTGTTGGCCGAAAGGTAACTGGAAAAACCAAGCGCTTGCATAGCCCAAATCTGCAAACCATCCAGTGCCAGGTTGGTGGTTCTGTTCAAAGACTTACCGTTTGCGTCCAGTGCATCCGATCCGGAAGGATTCAACGGCCCGTCAAGAAGCGCCCATTCCAAATTCAAGCGGGCATGGTTTAATCGTTGTTTTCTAGGGGTTTCCCTTGGCGATTACCAAAGAACAAATTCAATGGATTGCTCATTTGTCGAGGCTTGAACTCAAGCCTGATGAGCTTGCTTTGGCTGCAACCCAACTTACTTCCATACTTGATTACATTAATCAACTTCAACAAATCAACACCGATAATATCGAGCCTTTGGCTCATGCCCTCGATGTTTCCAATGTTTTCAGGGAAGATGATTTAAAAGAATCACTGGCTGTCGATGAGGCGCTGGCAAACGCCCCGAATCGCCAAGGGAATTTTTATGGTGTCCCTGCGATTTTAGAATAGTCATTTGCCCATCCGGAATATTTGCATTCCATAGTACTTTGCAACAGGCCAGAAATGTCCACCACAACCAGCAATCTAACTGAAAAAACAGCTTGCGAACTTATCCAGATTCAGGCAAATAACGAGGCCAGTGCTGAGACAATAACCAGGGCTTTTCTGGATTTAATCAAGGCCAGGGAACCCAAGGTTAAAAGTTTTCTTAAAATCAACGAGGAAACAGCCCTTGCTACCGCGAAATCAATCGATCTTAAGCGCGCCAAAGGGGAAAAACTTGGTCTTTTAGCAGGGGTGCCCATCGCTGTCAAAGACAATATCTGCATTAAGGGAACCGCAACAACCTGTGGAAGCAAGATCCTTGAAAACTTCATTCCTCCTTATGATGCCCATGTAACGGAAAAACTTCAACAAGCGGACGCTGTCATTATTGGAAAAACCAATCTTGATGAATTCGCCATGGGTTCCTCAACGGAAAACAGTGCCTATCAAACCACTCGAAATCCGTGGAATCTTGATTGTATTCCCGGCGGGTCAAGTGGTGGATCGGCGGCGGCTGTCGCTGCTTGCGAAGCTCCGATATCCCTGGGTTCAGATACAGGCGGATCAATTCGCCAACCTGCAAGCTTGTGTGGAATTGTAGGCTTGAAACCCACTTATGGAAGGGTTTCGCGCTATGGATTGGTGGCTTATGCCAGCTCTCTGGATCAAATCGGCACTTTCAGTCATGATGTGGCTGACACCGCATTGCTGTTAAAAGTTATCGCAGGCAAGGATGAGCGTGATAGCACCTGCACATCCAATGATGTCCCTGACTACACCAAAAGCCTTGATGTTCCAGTAAAACCGTTCACTATTGGTGTAGCGAAGGAATATTTTGCAGGCGGGTTGGATCCGGAAGTAGAAAAATCCGTCCGGGAAGCTCTTGATGTATTAAAAAGCAAAGGCGCAACCATCAAGGAAATTTCTCTTCCTCACAGTGCCTATGCGATCGCAACCTATTATCTTGTTGCCACCGCTGAAGCTTCAAGCAACCTCGCCCGGTATGATGGCGTGCATTATGGACATCGATCCAAGGACCATAAAAACCTCATTGACATGTACTGCAAAAGCAGGGGTGAGGGGTTTGGCTCCGAGGTTAAAAGGCGAATCCTGCTGGGTAATTATTCTCTTTCAAGCGGATATATAGATGCTTATTACTTAAAAGCACTAAAAGTTCGAAGACTAATTCGTGATGATTTCGACAAAGCCTTTGCTGGTTGTGATGTGGTAGCAGGCCCAACATCTCCAACATGTGCTTTCAAGGTGGGAGAAAAAAGCTCCGACCCATTAGCGATGTACCTGTCAGACATTTACACGATCAGTTGCAATCTTGCCGGAATACCAGGCATCAGCATTCCCTGTGGTTTTAATTCCAAAAACCTGCCAATCGGTCTTCAATTGCTGGGGGCACCTTTCTCCGAAGAAAAGCTTCTTAGGATTGCCCGGATGTATGAGAAAGAAACAAACTGGCATCTCAAGCGCGCCAAAGTGTGTTGAAAATCATGTGCCGGGCGTGTTACCGTACAAATCAATGTGCAGTCTGGGACAAAATCTAAACCCTTCAACCTTGCATAAATCGACGAGCCAATGGGATTTTTTTTCAAGATCCTCCCGGGTGATTCCCTGGGGCATCAAGAGCACCTTTGATTTTTCAAACTTGCCAAGTGATTTGAGAAAATCATGCACTTCCTTGGTATCAGCCGGGGAATCAATCACAAACTTCAATTGATACTCCGCCATATCCATGAGTTTTCGCACAATATCAGGTTGCAATCGGATCTCATCATGTCGCAATTTATATTTGCCGTTTTCCCTGAGTTGGGGGGTTGAGTTGGAAAGCTTGGGGCTGATGCTAAGAAGATCACATTGAACATTTTGAAAAAGCGTGCCCGCGGTCTCAACAGTTACATGGTAACCAAGTTCCTTGTATTTGGAACAAAGTTCAACAAGTTCGGGCTGTAGAAAAGGTTCGCCCCCGGTGATGACCACATGATTTGTTTCAAATGGATTGGTTTTGGCAACAATATCTTCAATCGAAAAATTAATACCCTCAGGCACCCAGGAAGTCTGGGGGGAATCGCAGAAAACACAGCGAAGGTTGCATCCGGTGGTGCGAACAAATGCCGAGGGCACTCCGTTAAGAATTCCCTCCCCTTGAATGGAATAAAAAATCTCTGAGATTTTCATAATCCAACCCTTTCATAGGGTATGGGATCGGCAATACCAGCCTCTCGGAAGCCTTCGAGTCTTAAAATACAAGCATCGCAAAGGCCGCAGGATTTGCCACTTTTTTTAGGGTCATAACATGTATGGGTAAGGGAAAAATCCAAGCCAAGAGAGTCTCCAAGCTTGATGATTTCCTTTTTTGACATGACGATCAAGGGAACATGGATTTTGAATTTTCCAGTTTTCTCCACCCCCGCCTTGGTTGCTAGATTGGCGAGGCTTTCGAAAGATCGAATAAAATCAGGCCTGCAATCAGGATATCCGGAATAATCCACGGCATTTACACCCAGAAAAATATCAAAGGCATTAAGACTTTCAGCCCAAGCCAGGGCAATGGAAAGGAAAACCGTGTTTCTGGCAGGGACATAAGTTGCGGGTATTTCGCAAGCCATGGATGCCTGGGAACGACTTTTAGGCACAGCCTCCTCGGAAGTAAGCGCGGACCCGCCAAAGGCCCTTAAATCCAAATCAATCAACTTGTGGTCAGCCACCCCCATTTTGGCCGCGACTTTCCTTGCAGCCTCCAACTCAGCATGGTGTCTTTGTTTGTAATTGATGGTAAGCGCGTGGCATTCAAACCCCTCCTTGATTGCAACCGCCAGCGTGGTGCTGGAATCTAGTCCACCACTTAGTAAAACCACTGCCTTATTGGATAAATTCAAGCCCATTAATTCCCCATGTATGACAAATGACTGGATTTGGCAGGAATACTCCCGCGAAAGCCTTTGTTATTATGATAATGAAATAAAAACTTTTGATCATGCACCATGTCCAATGGCGCTGAACAAATATACTAAATTTATACCTAGCAACCCCTCACGGAGGCGCCGACATGCCAGCCATGACCTTGACAGAGAAAATCCTAGCAAAACATTCAAAGTCAGCAGTAGTTGAACCGGGGCAAAACATCTGGATAGACATTGACATTTTAATGACCCACGATGTTTGTGGCCCGGGAACCATCGGGGTATTTAAAAAGAATTTTGGAAAAGACGCCAAGGTCTGGGACCCCAAGAAAGTCGTGATCATCCCAGATCATTACATTTTTACCGCGGACAAAATGGCAAACCGCAACATCGATGTTCTTAGGGAATTCGCCAGTGAGCAAAAACTCCCCTACTACTACGATGTCGGGACGGAAAAGTACAAGGGTGTTTGTCACATCGCATTACCCGAGGAAGGCCACACCAGGCCGGGTGAAGTGCTACTTGGCACTGATAGCCATACTTGCACCGCGGGTGCTTTTGGAGAATTCGCCACTGGAATCGGAAATACAGATGCCGGCTTTGTAATGGGCACCGGCAATCTTTGGCTCAAGGTTCCACCGACTATGCGTTTTGTCTTTGATGGAAACCTACCCCCTTATCTGATGGCAAAGGACCTTATTCTTGCCGTTATTGGGGATATTGGCTGCGATGGCGCAACCTACAAAGCCATGGAATTTGACGGCCCCGGAGTATTTGCCCTTAACATCGAAGAGCGCATGACCTTATGCAACATGGTGATTGAAGCTGGTGGTAAAAACGGGGTTATCGCACCAGATAAAATAACCCTTGATTTCATCAATGCCAAAAACAAGCACAAGGTTCCTTTTACCCCGATGTATACCGATCCAGGGGCAAAATTTGCCTACGAGAAAGTTTACGATATCAGCAAACTACAACCCGTGGTAGCGAAACCACATAGCCCCGACAACAAGTCTTTTGTGAGTGAGGTTAAGGGTACCAAGCTGGACCGGGCTTATATTGGTTCATGCACCGGCGGAAAAATGACTGATTTCCGCGCCGCTGCAAGCATCATGCATGGTCACAATGTGAAAATAGACACTTTCGTGGTACCTGCCACCACTGAGGTTGCCAAGGGCTTAAAAACTGAAAAAATGCATGGTAAGACCTTGGAACAAATCTTCCTTGATTCAGGCGCGAAAATGGGCGAGGCTTCATGTGCGGCTTGTCTAGGCGGCCCCAGCGATACTTTTGGCAGATTAAACCAGGCAATTCGCTGCATCAGCACCACCAATCGCAACTTCCCCGGAAGAATGGGTCACAAGGAAGCTGAGGTTTTCCTCGCCAGCCCGCTCACGGTTGCAGCAAGCGCCATTTCCGGAACAATCACCGACCCCAGGGAGTATATAGCATGAGTAAGATTCAAGATGTAATCACAGGCAAGGCATATGTCCTCGGAGATAATATTGATACTGATCAAATTATTCCTGCGGAATATCTCACTTTTAATCCTGCGATTCCAGAAGAATACAAGCAGTTTGGAAAGTACGCCCTGAGCAGTGTTCCCCCATCCCAATCAGGACTCCCCAAGGGCAACATCCCCTTTCACACTGATAATGAATTTGTATCCCCGTACACATTCATAATCGCTGGAAAAAACTTTGGATGCGGCTCCTCTCGCGAGCACGCACCGGTGGCCTTGGATGCCGCTGGAATAAAAGTTGTGGTCGCGGAGTTCTACGCGCGAATTTTCTTCCGCAATGCGGTAAATGGGGGATACCTGGTTCCATTTGAATGTCAGGATAGGCTTTGTGAAAAAGTCTGCACCGGCGATGAGTTGAAACTGGATGTTCCAAATTGCAAGTTACACAACTTGACAACCAAGGAAACTTACCCGCTCAACCCCCTGGGTGAGATAGCTCCCATCCTTAATGCGGGCGGTATCTTTCCCTACGCCAAGCAAGTTGGAATGCTGAAATCTTAGTATTTTGTTTGTTCAAGCATCAGGTTCAGGAAATTGGATTTGATGCTTTTTTATTTTTGGAACATTTCTAAGTTCATATTCCAAGGAGAAACGAACTGCTTGGAAAAACGCATAAATGCAAATCACCTTGATCAATATACCTTCCGTGAAAACCTCAAATCCAAGATATGCTTGATAACCAAGCGAAATCACAAATAAACCAAGTGCAAACACTGCAAAACCACTTGGCGCCAAAGGGATTAAAAAGGCAAGAATTACAATCCCTACACCCACAACTATACTTACCCAACTATTATTTGTTGCATTTTTAACCACCAAGGCAGATTTAGACTCAAACTCCTCGGGAGTCATTTTTTTATCCTCTGCAATGGCATTGTTTTGAGCCTCCAGCATTTTGGGTAATGATTTGGGGGCAGAATTTAAAACAAACCCGTAAAAGCATATGTTAAACAAGCCTATTGCAAGCAAAATATTTCGGGATAAGTTTAGATTAACACTTGGCTCAGGCCTGGATTGGGCCTTTTGATCATCTGCCTGGTTCATGAAATAAGCGCCTTGATTAGAATTAACAAACCTGTTCCAACAGTTTAGTAAATTAAAGCACTTTGATATGACAAAAATGCCATGGCAGAATTGACAAGTCTGCCAGTCTGACAGTTGTTAATAATCCGCCATCCCAAATGATTTTTATAAACCTATGTAAAAAAACAACTTATAACCAAAGCAATTCATGGCATAACCTTTGCTAAGATAAATGCTCATTCGTAAACACCATTGCCGGTGAGAATGATATTTTTGATTAAAATACCCCGGTTTGTGACCGGAAAAAGATGGGACTTAAAAAGCAATTATTAGTTTCGTGGTTAAAGGAGTATTTGGATGGGGTCTAAACAACTGACTTATGCTGATGAAGCTCGTCTTAAAATGCTTGCTGGTGCCAGCAAACTTGCCCGTGCAGTAAGATGCACCCTTGGGCCTCGTGGCAGAAATGCCGTCATTGACAAGGGTTGGGGTTCACCGACGGTCACCAAGGATGGCGTTACTGTTGCTGAGGAAATTGAACTTCAAGACCCATTTGAAAATATGGGTGCGCAACTTATCAAGGAAGCCGCAAGTAAAACCAGTAATGTGGCTGGTGATGGAACAACCACCGCAACCGTCATTGCTGAAGCTGTTTTCCGCGAAGGCCTCAAGTACCTCGCTGCTGGTCACCATCCCATGGCAATTACCCGTGGTGTTCAAAAAGGCGTCGACAAAGTTGTAGAGCAATTGGCCAAGATGGCCGAAAAAGTTGATTCCAAGGATAACAAGGAAATAACTGAAGTTGCCACAATCGCCTCCAACAACAATCTTGAAATTGGCAAAAAGCTTGCGGAAGCCATGAGCAAGGTTGGCGCAACCAATGGGGTTATAACCATTGAAGAAGGCAAGATCACCGAGACAGAGGTTGTGGTTGTCCAAGGTATGCAGTTTGATCGTGGTTATCTCTCACCCCACTTTGTTACCAATCACGACAACATGACTTGCGAGTTGGATAACCCCTACATTTTGATTTATGAGGAAAAAATCAGCTCGGCAAAAGCTTTGATTCCTCTGCTTGAGGCAATTTCAAAGAAAAAAGAACCATTGCTTCTCATTGCTGAAGACATCGATGGTGAAGCCCTTGCGACTCTGGTTCTTAACAAGCTCAAGGGTGTTTTGAACATCACTGCTGTCAAGGCTCCAGGTTATGGTGATCGAAGGAAAGCCATTCTTGAAGACATAGCTGCCCTCACCAAGGGTAAGGCGATTTTCAAGGATTTGGGTATTCCTTTGGAACAGGTTGAGCTTTCTGATCTTGGAAGAGCCAGAAAAATCAAGATTGACGCTGAAAACACAACCATCACCGAAGGTGCCGGTGACAAGAAAGTCATTGAAGGTCGCTGCGAAATGATCCGGAAGGAAATCGCAAAAACTGAAAGCGACTATGATCGTGAAAAGCTTCAGGAAAGACTTGCAAAGCTTGCAGGTGGTGTTGCTCAACTTAAAGTTGGTGCCGCAACTGAAACTGAAATGAAAGAACGCAAGGCCCTTTACGAAGATGCCCTTCATGCAACCCGTGCAGCTCTTGCGGAAGGTATTGTTCCGGGCGGCGGGGTGGCGCTTCTTCAGGCTCGCAAGTGCCTTGACAATCTCGAATTCGACAATCAAGAAGAAACGATTGGCTTGAATCTTTTGAGAACCGTGATGGAAATGCCATGTAGGATGATTGCTGAAAACGCCGGACTTGATGGCTCGGTTGTTGTTCACAACGTCAACAAATCCAAAGAAAAGAACTTTGGGTTTGATGCCGAGAAAGGCGCCTACTGCGACATGAGAAAAGCAGGGATCGTGGATCCTGTGAAGGTTACCCGTAGCGCATTGCAAAATGGTGTAAGCGTTGCGTGCCTTCTTCTTACCACGGAAACCATGATTGCAGATATTCCTGAACCCAAGGGCGCTGGTGGAGATCACCACGACCATCATCACCATGGCGGTGGCGACATGGGCATGGGTGGAATGGGTGGCCTGGGTATGGGCGGCATGGGTGGCATG
>SXGQ01336152.1_pt1 | contig 31195 bp, 21 predicted proteins | sample 3178371 | NCBI WGS metagenome assembly SXGQ01 (sample SAMN11356859, study PRJNA531348) | freshwater metagenome | isolation source: freshwater sample F1-20 | place: China: Fuxian Lake, Yuxi | collected 2017-12-25
ATCGTCACCGACGACAAGGGGAACGACTTCTTCGCCGACCTCATCTGAGGTCGGTCAGATCCGAGGTGGGTGCCGGCGGGCCGTTCCTGAGCGCACGCTCCGCGTCGCCGGCACGTGGACCGGTGACGGCGACGGACCGACCGGCAGGTCGGCCAGACTGTCGCCGTGGAGATCACGATGCTCACCAACCTGCTGGGGGCGGTGGGACTGGGTGCGGCCTCGGGCCTGAACGCGTGGATCCCGCTGTTCGCGCTCGGGGTGGCCGGTCGGACCGGGCTGGTCGAGTTGTCGTCGCCGTTCGACGCCCTGTCGTCCACCCCGGTGCTGATCGTCCTGGGGATCGTGTTCCTGCTCGACCTGATCGGCGACAAGATCCCGGCGATCGACCACGTGCTGCACGCAGTGGGCTCGCTGGTGGCGCCGGCGTCGGGCGCCGTGGTGGTCATGGCCCAGGAGCACCTGCTGACCGAGGCGCACCCGGCGGTCGCCGGTGTGCTCGGCCTGGTGCTCGGCGGGACGATCCACGCCGGTCGGAGCGCGTTCCGCCCGGTCGTCACGGCGGGCACGGGTGGGATCGGGAACCCGGTGGTGTCGATCGTCGAGGACGTCATCTCGGCGACCCTGACCCTGCTGGCGATCGTCGTCCCGGTGCTCGCCTTCCTGGGCGTGGTCGGGATGGTGGTGTTCGCCGTGGTGTGGTTCCGCAGGTGGCAGCGCCGGCGGGCTGAGCGACGCACCGGTGCGGGGATCGCCCCCGGTGTGGCAGACCCGGTCGAGGCGTGGCAGCGTGGGAGCACCTGACGCAGCGACCCGAACCGACCGAGGGGGACAGCCGTGGCCGACCTGGTGATCCGCAACGCGACGATCGTCGACGGGACCGGTGCCGAGCCCAGTCCGGGTGACGTGGTCGTCGAAGGTGGTGTCATCACCGCCGTGGGGTCGGGTGCGGCCGACGGTGTGGTGGGTGAGCGATCCGTCGACGCCGACGGACTGCTGCTGACCCCCGGGTTCATCGACATCCACACGCACTTCGACGGGCAGGTCACCTGGGACCCGATCGTGGCCCCGTCGTCCATCCACGGAGTGACGACGGTGGTGATGGGGAACTGCGGTGTGGGCTTCGCACCGGCGGCGACCGATCGGCACGCCTGGCTCATCAGCCTGCTGGAGGGGGTCGAGGACATCCCGGGGGCGGCACTGGCCGAAGGGCTGACCTGGGACTGGGAGACCTTCCCCGAGTACCTGGACTCGCTCGACGCCAAGCCGCACACGATCGACCTGGCCACCCACCTGCCGCACGCGGCGCTGCGGACCTACGTGATGGGGGAGCGGGGGGCCGACCACACCGAGGCCCCGACCGAGGGGGAGCTGGAGCAGATGGCGCGGGCGACCGTGGAGGCCCTGCAGGCCGGTGCGGTCGGGTTCACCACCTCGCGGACCGAGATCCACCGGTCGAGCACCGGCGAGAACATCGGCACCCTCACCGCGTCCGACGTGGAGTTGCTCACGATCGCCCGGGCCATGGCCGAGACCGGGCTCGGGGTCACGCAGCTGATCAGCGACTGCTACCAGAGCCCGGACGACGCGTTCGCCCAGTCGGAGCTGGACCTGCTCGAGCGGTTCGCCCGGACGAGCGGTCGCCCGCTCAGCTTCACGATGCAGCAGGCGTACCACTCGCCCGAACGCTGGCGGTTCCAGATGGACTGGGTGGACCGGATGGTGGCGTCGGGACTGGACGTTCGGGCCCAGGTGGCGTCGCGGCCGATCGGCGTGCTGCTCGGCCTGCAGGCGACGGCCAGCCCGTTCCTGTTCTGCGCCTCGTACGCCGAGGTGGCCGGCCTGCCGCTCGCCGAGCGGGTCGTGGCGTTGCGTGATCCGGAGCGCAAGCGGCGGATCCTGGCCGAGCACGCCGAGATCGCCGCCGGCCTGGAGCCCGGGATCTTCGCCCAGATCATGTGCGGGTTCGACGTGCTGTTCCGACTGTCGGACCCGGTCGACTACGAGCTGCACGCCGACCGGGCGATCGCCGCCGAGGCCCGGGCCGCCGGCGCGGAGCCGATCGACTTCGTCTACGACCTGTTGCTCGAGCGCGACGGCGAGCAGTTGATCTACCTGCCGCTGTTCAACTTCGCTCACGGCAACTTCGACGACATCGAGTCGATGATCACCAGCCCCAACACGCTCTTCGGCCTGTCGGACGCCGGGGCGCACTGCGGGGCCATCTGCGACGGGTCCATGACGACCTCGTCGCTGACCGTCTGGGCCCGGGACCGACGTGACGGCCCGACGCTGCCGGTGGAGCGGATCGTCCACGGTCACACGCTCCGCAACGCCCGCTACCTGGGCTGGCAGGACCGGGGTGTGGTGGCCCCGGGGTTCCTGGCCGACATCAACCTGGTCGACCTGGACGCGCTCGCATGCCACGCGCCGACGATCGTCCACGACCTGCCCGCCGGTGGCCGTCGACTCATGCAGACCGCCGAGGGGTACCGGATGACGGTGAAGGCCGGTGCGGTGACGTTCGTCGACGGCGAGCACACCGGCGAGCTGCCCGGCCGGCTGCTCCGGGGAACGCAGCCCCCGATCGGGTGAGCGTCTGTTCCGATCTCCGCCGGCTCCGTCGGGTCCACGCTGGATGCGGCGACGTGGCGGTGGATGCCGCCGGTGCCGGACGCTGACCTAGCATCACGAGCCGTGTCGTCGAACCGCTCGTTGGGGCTCGTGTCGGTGCTGGCCCTGGTGTTCGGCCTGGGCCTGCTGATCGTCCCGGCGTTGGTGCGGGACGGCGTCTGTGGCCTGACCGGGTGCGCCGACCAGGTGCCGGACATCGCCGTCACCCGCACCGCCGATGACGAGGTCGCCGTGCTGGTCCCGCCGCAGACCGCCGCCGACGTGTCGTCGGTCCGGTTGCTCGAAGGTGGCAACTCCGGGTCCCGCGAGTGGGTCGTGACCCGGGAGTCGCCGTCGAGCGTTGACGCCTTCGTCGTCGGTGGCAGCCCGGAGGGGTTCTCGACCTCGGTGCCCCTGTCCGTTCCCGTTCAGGAGGGCGCCTGGGTGGCCGAGGTGACCTTCGCCTGCACCACGGCGTCGTTGCCGTTCTCGCCCGAGTCGATCAGCGTCGGCCAGGTGCGCTCCTGGCAGGGGGTCACCGAGGGTGCTGCGTTCAGCGATGCCGCCCGCACGACCGAACGGTGTGCCACGGAACGGGACGGACTGGAGCGGGCGCTGTTCTTCGGGGGTGCTGCGCTGGCGACGTTCGGGGCGGTCCTGGGTGTCGTGGTGGTGCTGCGCCGGCCGCCCCGGGACCCCGAGGACCCCGGCGACTGGGCGCCCACGACCGACGGTGCCGAACTCCGGCCCCGCCGGGTTCAGTCCGTTGCGCAGCCCGTGCCCGATTCCGGCGGCGACGTCGTCGACGATCAGCCCTGAGGGCGGCCGGCGGCCAGGCCGACCGACGCGACGTCAGCCGGGGCTGTCGCTGTCCGGGGTGTCGCCTGCGTCGGGTCCGTCCGACGGAGCGTCGCAGTTGGCGCCGACGTACACGGCGACCTCCTGTGCGGCTCCCGTGAACTCGGGGTCGGTGAACAGGGACTCGTCGTAGCCGCGCTCCTGGTAGGCGTCCAGGACCGTCGTGACGGCGTCGGAGATCTCGTCGGGTGCGGCCGCCTTGGCCTCCTCGAAGACCGCGATCTGCTCCTCGGTGAACTTGGTCCCGGCCTGCGGCTCGTCGGCGAAGACAGCGTCGAGTCGCTCGCTGACCTCGCAGAACTCGCTGGTGGCACCGCCGCCTCCGGCGGCGGCCGACGTCGTGGTGGTCGAACCGTCTCCACCGGCAGACCCGGTCGTGGTCGTCTCCCCGGCCGCACCCTCGGTGGTGGAGGGACTCGACGACTCCTCGTTGCCCCCACAGGAGGCGAGCAGCGGAGCCACGGCGAGCAGGACGGATGCGGTGAGGGCGCGGGGTGTGATCACATCCCGACCGTAGTTGAGGCTGCCCGGGTGCACGGGTCCACGACTCGAGCGGACCGGATCGGCGTGTCGCTCCCCGCTTTTCAGCCGGCCGCTGCGTCGCGGCGGGGTGTGGCCCGGGTCACGCCCAGGATCACCACGCCGAACACGAGGGCACCGAGTCCACCGATCAGGACGGCGGCGTCCGCCGAGACCTGGCTGATCACCCCGCTCCACATCGTCGTTCCGATCGGGGCGGCCAGTCCGCTGACGAGCATGGCGGCAGCCAGGTTGGTCGATGCGTCCTCAGGGGGACCGGCCTCAGCGGCCGAACCGGTGAAGAACGCTCGTGACGCATAGCGGAACGCCCCGAACGCCACGCCGACCACCAACCACACGAGCAGCTCCAACCGGTCGACCAGGACGGCGGACACCCCGCCGAGGAGCAGGAGCATCACCCCGGCGATCACCCCGGCGATCGCGCCCGCCGGAAGATCCTGCCGGCCGGGACGGAGCCGTCGGACGGCGATCGGCGAGAGGAGCTCCCCGATCGAGAACGCTGCCATGAGCAGGCCGGCTCCGGCCACGAGCGGGCTCTGTCGGAGGTCCTGCGCGATCGGAACGACGAGCGAGGTGATGGGCGCCAGGAACACGAGGCTCGAGGCGCCGAGCAGGGCGGTCCACCGCAGCGTGGGACCTCCCGCGAGTGCGGACCATGCCGTCCGCCACGGTCGATCCGAAGCGCGCGGTGTCGACGGTTCGACCGCCGGCGCCGCACGGCCGACCGTGGCGACGAGCGGAAGGATCGACAGACCGTTGAGCACAAGGCCCCAGCCGAGTGCGATGTTGCTCAGGAGGAAGCCGCCACCGAGCGACCCGATGGCCCAGCCGATGCCGCTCACCACCGACAGCCGGGCGAACGCTTCAGCAGTCCCGGCCGAGTCGCTCAGGTAGCTCGTTGCGAGGATCGGGCGGAGCACCGTCGACAACCCGCCGGTGATCCCGAACACCGGGGCGGCGCACAACAGCACCGGCATGGTCTCCAGCCCGAGGACGAGCGCCAGGCCGGCCACGATCCACGCTCCGGCGGCTACGGCCTGCAGCACCACGAAGGCGCGGCGAGGACCGAGTCGTCGGGCGACTCTGGGTGCGTAGGGGACCGACACCGCCGAGGTGAGGAGCACCGTCGACATGTAGAGGCCGGTCAGGAGCGCGCCGGACTGGCCCTCGCCGGCGGCGGCTGTGGTGGCGCCCGTGGCGCCGAGCAGGCCGAGCGCGGTTCCGGCCACCGACAGGCCGGTGGTGGCGAGGAACCGCATCTTCGAACTCGGCCCGGTCGCGCCGGTGGTCTCGACGGTGCTGGTCATGCCTACCGGCCGGCTCCGGACCGGTTGCCCGCCGAGTGCGGTGATCGACACACCGCCGGCCAGTCAATCTTCGGTTCCGGGCCCATCTTCCGATCCTGCCACGCCCGACCAGGGCAGCGCGACGTCGCCCGCATCCACGAGCAGGGCGTCGCGGCCGACCGGCCGACAGCGGTTCCGTCGACCGGCACCTACAATCCGGCGGTCGTTCCGCGCCGTCACGGTGGGGGCAGCGAGCCCACGTAGCTCAGGGGATAGAGCGTCGGTGTCCTAAACCGTGCGTCGCAGGTTCGAATCCTGCCGTGGGCGCCAGTACTGGTGCGGAATACCGCCGGTTTTCCGCCGATCCGGGCGCACCGCGTCGCAGCGCCGGGAATGAACGCCGCAGACGGGGGTTGACTCTCTCACATTCTCAAACCCAAGGGAGGCAACCATGGACGTGACCCTCACCGAGGCGCAGTTCTACCTCGTGTACAACGCGTTCTCATTCGTCATCGCGAGCATGGGAGCGGCGTTCATCTTCTTCCTGCTGGTCCGAGGGCGAGTGGCGCCCAAGTACCACACTGCGCTGACACTCACCACGATCGTGGTGGCGATCGCCTTCTACCACTACGTGCGCATCTTCGATTCGTGGAACTCCGCATTCAGCTTCATCGGAGGCGAGTTCGTTCAGGACGGCGAACCGTTCAACGAGGGGTACCGATACGTGGATTGGTTGCTCACCGTCCCGCTCCTCCTGACCGAGTTGGTCGTCGTGCTCAAGCTTCCGAAGGACTCGACGAGGAGCTTGCTCACGCGACTGATCCTTGCGTCGGTCGCCATGATCCTGCTGGGTTGGCCGGGTGAGATCTCGCCGGTTGACTCCACTGCTCGGACGGTGTGGGGGATTGCGTCGACTATCCCCTTCCTCTACATCCTCTACGTGCTGTTCGTTGAGCTCGGGCGTTCCTTGGATCGGCAGAGCAGCGGAGTGCGCAAGCTCGTCGACAGCCTCCGCTACATCATCCTGATCACCTGGGGGATCTACCCGTTGGCCTACATCGCACCGTCCTGGATCAGTGATGAGGCGACCGCCGAGGTGGTCCGCCAGGTGGGGTACTCGATCGGTGATGTCCTGGCCAAGCCGCTCTTCGGGCTGCTCATCGTGGCGATCGCCATAACGAAGTCTCGAGAGGACGGCTTCGATCCCGACCGGATCGGGCTCCCGTCGACGGGGTCCAGCGACGGGCCGTCGGCCTGACTCGAATCGTCCATCGAGTGTGTTGCGGGCCGTCCCTCGGGGCGGCCCGCTCCCATGTAGAGCGTGTCAACAGGTCGAAGCCGAAAGCCGCCCGATTCCGAACAGTGCGTCACGCCCGGCGGGTGAACCGTTGTCCACCCGGGGCCCCAACCGAAGCCGCCGCCGGGCAGTTCGCTCGACCCGACCCCGCAGCTGTCCGGAACCATTCCGCTGCCGCACGTCGGCGCCTCGGTGCCTGACGGGCACCCCTACTCGTAGGTCCACTTGTGGAACCACGGGTCGTCGGTCGCTAGTTGGAAGTTCTGGATGAGCGACACGAACTCGGCGACCTGCGCGGCGTTGACCGGGTCCTCGGCCACGTTCACGAGTTCGGTCGGGTCGGCCTCGAGGTCGTAGAGCTCGAACCGGGGCCGCTGCAGGTAGGCCTCGACCTCCCGGTCGCCGAGGCTGCTCGACTCGCGCACCGTCGACCTCCACGTCGCCGACAGGTGCAGGTCGGACGCAGTCGGGAAGTCCAGCTTCCACGCGATGTTGTAGATGAACTTCCACCGGTGGGTCCGAACTGCACGCATCGGGTAGTAGTTCGTCACCTGGTGGAACGAGTGGGACGCGAACACATGGTCACGTCCCGGCGCTGCGGGTTCGTCGAGCAGCGGGACCAGGCTGTCGCCGAACATGTGGGCCCCCAGCTCTGGGGCCCCGGCAAGGTCCAGCACCGTCGGCGACAGGTCGGCCCAGGTCACCAGGGCATCGCACACGGCACCGCCGTCGCGGCGTGAGTCGCGGATGATGAGTGGCAGCCGCATGCCGGGGTCGTAGAGCGTGGTCTTGGCGACGGGAAACGCACCACCGTTGTCGGAGAGGTAGAGCACGACCGTGTCGCGGCCGTCGGCTACCGCCTCGACGAGCTCGAGCAGTCGACCGACCCCCCGGTCCAGTCGTGCGATCGACTGGTAGTACTCGGCGACCTCGGCACGGACCTCGGGAAGGTCGGGCAACCACGGCGGGACGACCACCTGGCCGGGGTCGAACCGCTGCTCGACGTCGCCCGGGAACGAGTCGTCCGGATTGCCGAACGCGTCGGGTCTCAGGGGATGGTCCTCACGCGTCCAGCTCCGGTGCGGGTCGTGGGAGCACCAGTACAGGAAGTACGGGCCCTCACCGCTGACGAACTCCTCGCACCGTCCCGCGAGCCACACGTCGTCGCGGGCACGGATGAGGTCCTCGTCGGTCCCCCACTCCGACGGGTCGAAATCGAACGGGAACAGCGACTCGGGGCGGTAGTGCTTCTTGCCCATCCGGCCAGTCCGGTAACCGGCCCGGCGCATCAGGGCCGGGAGCGTCTGGACGTGGTCCGTGGTCGAGAAGTTGTGGGGCTCGTGAACGAGGCCGAAGGTGCGGTTGGTGTGGTTGTGGAGCCCGGTCAGGATCACCGACCGGCTCGCCCCGCAGGACGCCGAGGTGCAGAACGCGCTGTCGAAGCGCACGCCGCCGCCGGCCAGTCGGTCGATGTTGGGCGTGGACACCACCTCGTTGCCGTAGCAGCCGACCGCTTCCCGCCCGTGGTCGTCGGCCACCACCATCACGATGTTGGGCCGCTCATCGGCGAGTGCGTCCATCGTCGGCGACGGTAGCGGGCGGGGACTGCACCCCGTGGACGGTGCACCCCGCTCCGGCTGACCGAGCGGCCACGCGTACTACCCGGCGCCTCCGGGGTCATCCGTCCGGACGTGGCGTCCGCACGGGCGGGCCATCAACGATCGCACCTCCCGGTGACGTAGTCGTCGACCTGGCGGGCGGCGGTGGTGAAGGTGGGGTCGTCGCGGAGGGCGGGGTCGTAGCCGCGGCGGGTGTAGGTGTCGAGGACGGTGGTGGTGGCGTCGGCGATGCGGGGTGGTGCGGCGGCCTTGGTCTGTTCGAAGAGTTGGATCTGTTCGGGGGTTGGCGTGGACCCGGGCGGCCGGTTGACAGATGCCATGATGCGGCACCCGGTGGCACGACTGCTCCAGCTGTTCCCGTCGCACGTGCAGTGTGATCCTGTACCGCACCTGTACCGACAACCGGGAGCAATCGTGGCGAATCACTGGGGTTTGCGGCCTGCCGCCGAGGCGTCCAGATCCGCGGAATTCAGCCGGTTTTCCGCCCCGGCACTGGGATCTGAGCGTTCAGCTGACCGACTGGAGCACGGTTTCCTAAACCGTGCGTCGCAGGTTCGAATCCTGCCGTGGGCGCCAGTGTCGTGAGCGTCGGATGCTGCAGGCGGGTACTCGGACCCATCGACCTCGAGGGAGTGGGCCCCTAGCGTCCAGGGCCGACCGAGGAGGGCGCCATGCAGATCAACGAGGTCAACCGACGAGGGGCTCGCCTCACCGTTCCGTGCCGCATCGCGGCAGGAGCTGTGGCGCTCGCCCTGCTTACCTGTTCGTGGTCCGGATCCGCAGCGGCGAGGGTTCCAGTGTCGAGTAGCGACTGGCTGGGCCGCATTCAGCGAGTGCGGGCCGACGGGTTCAGCGGTGACGCCCTCCGGCAGCTGTGGCGAGACGTCGCTGCCGTGACCGGCCCCGACTCGTTGGTCACCTGGGACGGGTCGCGGCTCGAGCTGGTTGTCGCCGACGAGGATGCGCCGGTGCTGGACCAGCTGATGGGCTCTGCTGACGATTTGCAGGGGGTGGACATCGTCGCTTCCGACTTGCGCCCTACTCCGGCCTTCTATTCGGCAACTGGCGGCGACGGCCAAGCCGGGAAACATCTCGACAGCGGGACCATGGGTTGGATCATCGAGGTCTGGGGTTTTCGGAAAGCCATCACCGCGGCTCACGCCACCGCGCTGAACAGGACCCACTACTACAACGGGACCGGCACGCCTGTCGGATCGACGGACTCGATTCTCGGAGACTTCGACGCTGCGACCATCAGGTTGAGCGCCGGGAGCACAGGACGGGTCTACGGCCTCGCTGAGCCCATCGGTCGGATCCTCCCCGAGAATCAGATCCTTCCGGGACTCCCGATCTGGTTCAGCGGCAAGAAGTCGGGAATCAACCGACCTGGGACCGTCACGAAGCTCGCAGCGGGACTTGGCACATTGTGGTGGTGCACCACGGCTCGGGCAGGTGCTGGCGATTCGGGCGGTCCGGTCTTCGGCAGGGAGAACGGCAAGCTGACTGCGGCCGGTATGGTCAGCGGAGGAATCTCGTACGACCCCAACTGTGGGATGGCCTTCGTGAATCTGGATCCAATCCTGCGGCGGTCGAGTGGGACGCTGGTGAAGTGATGGGCCGGATTTTGCCAGTGGGCGTCGTGGCGGTCCTGCTCGTGGCTGCGTTGAGTTCGTGCGGGAGCGCCGACCAGGCGAACAGCCTCGCCAGCACGAGCACCGAGGCCCCTCGGAGCTCGACGACCGAGGCTCCCGCAGAGCTCCCCGCTCCTCCAACGGGCGACCCCGGCGAGCGGTTTCGCGCCACCTACGGGCCGACCGCTCTCCCTCCATCGCCGGACGGCTCGCTGGAGTCGCCACTCGTCGACCCAGCCGGACGAGCAGCCAGCACCGGTTGCGAGCTGGAGGACCCACTCGTTGGACCAACCCTCCGGGCGAAAACGTGGGCCGAAGCCGACGAACTGGCAGCAAGCTCGGGCTATGCACTCATCGGCCAACCAGTGGAGCCGGTCAGCGACAGATCGACACGTCTGGGTGGCGCACCAACGCCGGGGACATCACTGACGCCTGAAGGTGACGTTGCGTTCTCCCTGGACGAGCGCAACGATCGCATCTGGGTGTGCCTCGACGAGACCGACCGGGTGGTCGGGTCGTGGCTCATCTGAACGACCTCGCCCCTCCCCACGTCCTCGGTGCACTGAACCCCGCCGGTGGGGGGTGGGTGCACCGAGAACGGATCGGGGTCGGGCTGAGTGCCGCCGCCCGGGGTCTCAGGAGACCAGCTCTCCAAGGACGGCCATGTCGCCCTCGGAGAGCTGACTGAGCGGCCAGCTGCGTCAGTTGCGTCGTGAGGTCGCCGCCGGCCAGATCCACGCCGCCGCTCCACCGACGATGAGCACCAGTCCGATCGCCAGCGGGATGAGCCAGGCCCACTCCGTCTCCCACCGCACGTACTGGGCCACCGACGGGTCGTTGCGCTCGTAGCGAACCTCGACCTCGGTCCCGATGGGGATGGGCGGGTAGGTGCTGAACGACGGGTCGAAGGTGTAGGTCCGCTCGCCCGCCTCGAACGAGATGATCGGTGTTCTCTTCTTCCTGCGCTCGCCCTCGTTGGCACTGACCCGACCCGTGGTGGTCACCGGATCGTCCATCGACGGTGGCCGGATCCACATCGCGACCACCAGCAGGATCACCCCGATGCCGATCGCGAGCCCCGCTCCCCGTCGTCGTCCCCGCCGGTCCACCGGCTCCCTCCCCGTTGCTCGCGGCGACCCGTTGCTGCTCCTCAACCGGCGGCGAACGTAGCAGCCCGGGCCTGAACGCCGTCCGGCATCGCCGTTAGGGTGCGGGGGCACGATCCACGGCGGAGGGGTGACGGACACATGGCAGGCGGACTGGTCGGACTGCTCGACGACGTGGCGGCGCTCGCCAAGCTGGCCGCCGCCTCGATCGACGACGTCGGTGCCGCCGCCGGCCGGGCCAGCGTGAAGGCGGCTGGGGTGGTCGTCGACGATGCCGCGGTCACGCCGGCCTACGTCCAGGGTCTGGCCGCCGATCGCGAGTTGCCGATCATCCGGCGCATCGCCCTGGGGTCGTTGCGCAACAAGCTCCTGATCATCCTCCCGGCGGCCCTGCTGCTCAGCGAGATCGCCCCGGTCGTCGTCGAGGTGATCCTGATGTTCGGCGGGTGCTTCCTCGCCTACGAGGGCGCCCACAAGGTCATCCACGCACTCCGCCACGACGACCACGACCACGACGAACCGGCGGTCGAGGCCGGCCCCGACGCCGAGTCGACGACGGTGCGCGGGGCGATCCGGACGGACTTCATCCTGTCGGCCGAGATCATGGTGATCGCGCTCAAGGAGGTCCTCGACGAACCGGTGCTCTCGCGCGGGGTGATCCTGGCGATCGTCGGCGTGTTCATCACCGTCGTCGTCTACGGGGTCGTGGCGCTGATCGTGAAGATGGACGACGTCGGCCTCCGACTCGCCGAGCGACCGTCACCGCGGTCGCAGCGCACCGGCCGGCTGTTGGTCACCGGCATGCCGAAGCTGTTGACCTGGCTGTCGGTGGTGGGCACGGCGGCCATGCTCTGGGTCGGCGGCCACATCCTGCTGGCGGGCGCCGACGAGCTCGGCTGGACCGCGCCGTACGACCTGGTGCACTCGCTGGAGGGCCTGGTCGCCGACGTGCCCGCCGTGGGTGGGGTGCTGTCGTGGCTCGTCAACACCGCCGCCTCGGCCGTGGTCGGCTTCGTGGTGGGCTCGGCGATCGTGCTGGTCGTGGCGCATCTGCCGTTCGGACGTCGGGCCGCGGCCGACGGGCACTGAGCCCACCGCCGCACCTGTCAGCTCGAACCGACTCAGGGTGCGTAGGTGACGACGAGCGGGGCGTGGTCCGACCAGCGCTCGGCGTAGGTCGCAGCGCGGTCGACCCGTGCGTCCGTGGCGCTCGCCGCGAACTCGGGCGTGGCGAACTGGTAGTCGATCCGCCAGCCGGTGTCGTTGTCGAACGCCTGCCCCCGGTACGACCACCAGGTGTAGGGCACGTGCTCGTCCTCGGAGAGCGATCGGGCGACGTCGACCCAGCCGAGGTCCTCGGTCCATCGGTCGAAGCGGGCCCGCTCGTCGGGGTGACAGCCCGCCTTGTTGCGGTTGCCCTTCCAGTTCCGCAGGTCGCTGTCCCGGTGGGCGACGTTCAGATCGCCGGCGAACAGGACGTGGCGGCCGTCGGCCCGCAGGTCCTGCAGGCGGTCGGTGGCGGCGTCGAACCAAGCGAGCTTCTCGGCCATCCGGGCCGGATCGTCGGCATCGCCGGTGTGCGCATACGCGCACACGACGGTGAGCGTGCCCCCACCCGGCAGCTCCAGGTCCGCCTCCTGCCAGCGGCCAGTCGCCGCGAACGACGGAATGCCATCTCCGGCGTCGGTGCGGGTGAAGGGCAGGCGACTCAGCACGGCCACGCCGGCGCGGCCCTTGGCGTTCGCCTCGGCGTGGGCGACGTGCCAGCCGGGTCCGAGGACCTGCTCCACCAGGTCGGCCACGAGTTCGTCGGGGGCCCGGACCTCCTGGAGGGTCACGATGTCCGCGCCGCACCCGGACGCCCAGGCGGCCATGTCCTTGCGGGCGGCGGCCCGGAGGCCGTTGACGTTGGCGGTGGCGACGGTGAGGGTCGCACGACGACTGGGCACGGCGGCGCAGGGTACCGGACCGGGTTGCGGGCGCCCGCCGATTCAGCCCGTCGGCGTCGGCTCACCCCAGGGTTGCAGGTCCATCAGGTCGGCGATCTCGATCCAGCCCTCGTCGATCCCGCCGGTCGCCGCATCGGCGACACGCCAGTGCATGCGCTGTTGGTGCAGGGGCTGGGACTCGAGGAACAGGCACCGGACGTCGCCGGGGGCGAAGTCGCACTGGTCCTGGATGGCGGCGAGCAACTGCTCGTGGTGCAGGTGGCCATCGCCGAAGTTCCAGCCCAGGACCAGACCGGCGACCTGCTCGCCGTCGATCGACTCGAAGGCGTCCTGGCCCTTGGCGGCGACCTCCGGGTCGGTTCCGGCCAGGTCGGCGAACATCCTGGGTGTGAGGACCGCCAGCGCCCGGCCGTGCAGGTGCATGGCCCGCATGGCGTAGCCGCGGGCCATGGTGACGTCGAAGGTGCCGGGCTCGATCTGGCCCTCGAGCTGGATCCTGGGCAGGGGAGCGGCCTTCGTGATCCGCTCGTCGAGGCGGTCCATGAGACCGTGACGGAACAGCCAGATGCTCGGCGCCCAGTTGCCGGCGTAGTAGCGCATGGACGGCAGGAAGCTGATCCGGTCGGGACGGAGGTTGCCCCAGACCGGGCCGATGAGCACGTAGGCGATCAGCAGCACGATCAGCACCGGCGAGTCGATCGACCAGAACGCGACGTCCCCGTAGGCACCGAAGAGCACCAGGCCCGAGTAGATGAAGACGACGTTCCACTCCAGCGGCACCCCCATGGGGATGCTCACGAGGATGTTCAGGTGGAACAGCACCATGAGCACCAGCGCCGCGGTGTGCAGCGGGCCGTCCGTGGTGAACGCCAGGACCAGCGGGAACGCGAACTCGACGGCGGTGGCGGTGTGGGCGAACACGGTCGTGAGCCGCGAGGGGCGCAGGTCGTCGGGGTAGTGGCGGTAGAGCGCCCGCCGGAACCGCTCCGAGCGGGTGACCGGACTGTTGGACAACATGACGGCCATGACGCTCGGGAAGTGGTGCGTCAGCTTGGACACCGCCGCGCCCACCCACATGATCACCATGACGGCCTTGGCCGCCGGAATGGCATCGGCGGCGAACAGGAAGGCGACGGTCATCATCAGGTAGTGCTCGGAACGGGCCGCCAGGAAGATCGTCTTGTCCCGCAGGCCGAGCACGCACAGGACCACCACGATCGGGAGCAGTCGGGTGGCGTCGAGCTCGCGGGACGCCAGGGCGACCGCCAACAGGACCAGCAGCGCGGCGTACAGGCCGACGTCGAACCAGGTCCGTCGGTGGCCGGCGGTGAACGGGACCCAGGTGAACGGCCGCAAGCGGGTGGTGCCGGGCCGGAGCCAGTGCCGCGTGGTCGGGAACATGGGGGCGTAGTGGCCGGTCAGCGGGCCGCTGCCGCAGCCCAGTCCCATCACCTCGAACATCAGCGTCCAGAGCACCGCCTTCTCGAAGGCGATCGGCTCGGACCACCAGTCACCGAAGCTCGCCGGCCCACCGAGACCCGGCGTGAACGCGGCGATGACCAGGAACACGCCGATGAAGAACAGGATCTTGACGATGTAGAGCACGTAGACGACGTAGGGGGCACCGAAGCCCTGGGTGGCCCAGGTGACGCACATCATGCGGAGCCGCTCCGTGGGGGGTTGGGCTCGCCACTCCTCGATGCTGAACGCCGGTTCGTCCGGCCGGGTCAGACCCACGCCCGCTCATCCCCCTCAGATCGGCGCCCCCGTTGCGCTACGTTCGGCAGCGTACCGTGACGCAGCGAGGTCGAACCCGATGACGACGTACGACGCGGTGGTCGTGGGGTCGGGCCCGAACGGCCTGGCCGCCGCGATCGTGCTGGCTGGGGCTGGCGCGTCAGTGCTGGTCCTGGAGGCGGCGGACACACTCGGCGGCGGGGCGCGGACTGCGGAGCTGACCCTGCCGGGCTTCCTCCACGACGTGTGCTCCGCCATCCACCCGATGGCGGCCGCGGGTTCGTTCCTGGTCGACCACGGCGTCGACGTCGAGTGGTGCGAGCCCGAGGTGGAACTCGCCCACCCGCTCGACGACGGCACCGCCGGCGTGCTGCTCCGGGACGTGGCCGAGACCGCTCGGGCGAACCGGTCGCCGCGTTGGCAGCGACTGCTCGGTCCGGTCGTCGACCGCTGGCCGGCGCTCGAGCGGGACGTGCTCGGCCCGTTCGTCCGAGGTCTCCGTCACCCGGTCCCGACGGCCACGATCGGCGTCCGGTCGCTCCCGCCGGCGACGGCGGTGTCCCGGTGGCTCGACTCGCCGCAGGGGGGCGCGCTGTTCGCCGGGATCGCCGCGCACGCCAGCAGCAACCTGTCGTGGCCGCTGTCGTCCAGCGTCGGTGTGGGGTTGGCCGCGGCGGGTCACGTGGCCGGATGGCCGGCCGCTCGGGGTGGGTCAGGGGCCATCACCGGGGCGCTCGTCGACCGGCTCGAGGCGCTCGGCGGTCGGGTCGAGTGCGGGGTGCGGGTCGACTCGCTGGCGGACCTGCCACCCCGGCGGGCGACGCTGTTCGACACCACGCCCTGGCAGGTGGAGCGGATCGCCGGCGACGCCGTGCCGGACCGGACGCGACGGGCCTGGCGGCGGTTCCGGCGCGGGAACGCGGTGTGGAAGGTCGACTGGGCCCTGAGCGGTCCGGTCCCGTGGACGAACTCCGATGCCCGGCGGGCTGCGACCGTGCACGTCGGCGGCACCTGGCAGGAGGTCGCGGCCGCCGAGGCCCAGGTCCGGCGGGGTGGGCTGCCCGAGCGTCCGTTCGTGCTCGTCGCCCAGCAGTCGGTCGTCGACGACACGCGGGCACCGGACGGCGGCCACACGCTCTGGGCCTACTGCCACGTTCCCGCCGGGTGCACGGTCGACCAGACCGACGCGATCGAACGCCAGCTCGACCGGTTCGCGCCCGGGTGGCGGGACCTGGTGCTGGCCCGTCACGTCACCGCACCGGCCGATCTGGCCGCCTACAACGCCAACGACGTGGCCGGCTCGATCGACGGCGGTGCGACGGAACTGCACCAGATCCTGTTCCGGCCGACCTTCGCCGTGGACCCCTACCGGGTCGCGGACACCGACCTGTGGATCTGCAGCAGCTCGACGCCCCCGGGTCCCGGAGTGCACGGGCTGTGCGGCCTGCGGGCTGCGGAGTCGGTGCTGCGCACGCTCCGCTGACCGGGCGCTCAGGGGAGCACGACGATCTTGCCGGTGTTGGCGCCCGTGAACATGGCGTTGAGCGCGTCCACCGATCGGTCCAGGCCCTCGAACCGCTCGGTCCGGACCACCACGTCACCGGCCCGGTGCCAGGCCCTGAGCTGCTCGCCGATCTCGGGGAACCGGGGGATGTCGTCGAATGCCAGGAACCCGCGCATGGTGGCGCGTTGTTGGATCAGGTTCACGTAGTTGGACGGCCCCGGCGCCTTGTCGTCGTCGGTGTAGGTGCTGATGTGTCCGCAGAGCACCACCCGGGCATGCATGGCGAGACGGGCCAGGAGGGCGTCGAGCACGGCGCCGCCGACGTTGTCGAACACGACGTCGACCCGCTTGGGGGCGAGTTCCCGGAGTCGGGCGATGACGTCATCCGTCCGGTGGTTGATCGCGCCGTCCAGGCCGAGCTCGTCGACCAGCCATGCGCACTTGTCGTCGCTCCCGGCGATGCCGATGACCCGGGCGCCCCGGCGTTTCGCGAGCTGGGCCGCGGCCGATCCGGTGGCGCCCGCAGCGGCCGTCACCACGACGGTCTCGCCCTCCTGCGGGTCGGCGATCTCGAGCATCCCGATGTAGGCGGTGCAGCCGGTCGAGCCGTAGAGGGCCAGGAACGCCTCGAGGTCGTAGTCCGGGTCGGGCGGCGAGACGATGGTGGAGAACAGGTCGTCCCGGATAACCGTGGCGTCCTCCCAGCCGCCCAGGGTGGTGACGATGTCGCCCACCCGGTAGGCGTCGCAGCGGGTGGCGATCACGCGGCCGATCGTCGAGCAACGCACCACCTCACCGAGCTCGACCGGGGGCAGGTAGCCGGACCCCTCACCCAGCCAGGAGCGCACCGAGGCGTCGATCCCGATCACCTCGTTGCGCAGCAGCGCCTCGCCGTCCTCGAGCGTCGGGAGGTCCTCGGTGACGAGTTCGACGTCGGCCGGGTCGACGAGCCCCTGTGGGCGCCGACGCAGGAGGACACGTCGTCGGGTCGTCGGCGCGCTGTCGGGGTCGGCGGTGTCCACGTCCCGACCCTATTGCGCGACGTCGCCGGTTCGACGTCCTGCCGGCCCGGCATCGGGAACCGTCAGGGAGGAGTCGCCGTTACCATTCTCGACGTGGAGACGATCGTCGAGCCGTCGATCCGCCGGTCGTCGAGGCCTGGACGACCGTGAACCAACGATCTCGGCTCGCGTCCCCGGCGTCGGGTGGTCGCGTCGCCGACATCGTGACGGGACGCGGCTTCGACCGGCTCGTCAACTTCACGGATGCCGTTGCCGCCATCGCCGTGACGGTGCTCGTGCTGCCGCTCACCTCGCTCACGCGGGTCGGGAGCCAACAGACCGTCTGGGACCTGATCGGGGACAACTCGGGTCAGGTGACCTCGTTCTTCTTCACCTTCGTGGTCGTTGCGTTGATGTGGGGGGTCCACAACCGGGTCATCAACGGGATACGTGGTTACGACGGCGCGATCTTCTGGTTGAACATCGGCTGGATCGCCACGATCGCCTTCCTCCCGTGGCCGACGAGCCTGTACGGCGAGGCGATCGGCATCGGTTCCACCTCGGTGGGCGAGTTCAGCGGTGGTGAGGGGTTGGGCGGGGTCGGACTCTTCTACTGGTGCACGTTGGCGGCGGCGAGCGCCTTCGGGTCGCTCATGGCCGTGCACATCCGCCGACACCCGGAGCTCCTGTTGACGTCGACGGTCGGGACGACGACGCCGGACTGGCGGGAGCGCTGGCGGGGACCTGTCTTCGCCGCGTTCTTCGTGTCGGTGGGTCTGGTGTCGATCGTGGCCCCGGCGGTGGCGAGCTGGATGCCGCTCGTGATCATCCCCCTGTCGATCGTGTTGCGGCCCGGGAACGATGACGTGGGGGCGACCGCGTCGGCGGAGTGATGCGAACCCGAGCCCGGTGATTGCGCCGGGCGGTGGCGGCGGCCACACTGCAGGGGTCGGGGATTGGCTCCGGCCGGGCCGGGGGGCCTGACGGGCGATGGGGGACACGGCGATGCGGACGACTTCGGTTCGAGGGTTGATGACGGTCGGGACGGCAGCGCTGGTCGCCGTCGCAGCGGCGTGCGTGCCGCCGCCACCGCCACCCACGACGTCGACCACGACCGTGCCGACGACGAACACCGTGCCGCAGACCACGACGACGGTGCCGACGACCACCACGACGGTGCCGACGACGACCACCACGACGACCACGACGACGACCACCACGACGACGACCACCACGACCACGACCACGACGGTCCCGACAACGACCACGACGGTCCCGCCGGCACCGGTGCGCACGGCGCTCGCGGCCACCTGCCAGGGCACGGCGGTCGGCCAGAGCCAGACGAGTGCGCTCTCGACGGGCGTCACGCTGCTCGCCCCGGGATCGGTCACGGCCGGCTCGACGTTCCAGGCCCAGCTGACGGCGGACCCGATCGTCGTGCCGACGACGGGTGGCGGCTACCCGATCCAGAACCTCAACACCATCAAGGTCCGCTTCGACGTGCCCGCCGGGGCCACCTTCGTGTCGGCCTCGCTGAGCGGTGGCTCGAACCTGGGGTCCGGCACGCCGAGCGTGGCGCTGAGCGGCACGCAGGTCGTCCTGTCGATCCCGGGCAACCTGGCGCCCGGCTCCACGGCGACGCTGCCGACGGTGACCGCCACGTTCACCGCGTCGGGTGCGCCCGCAGCGACGATTCCCTGGAAGCTCGCCGGGACCAGCTACGCCAACCCGGGTATCAGCTTCACGGCCCGGGTCGGCAGCGTCCCGTTCCTCGGCACGATCAACGTGCCGACCACCTGCTATGCCTCGCCCAACCCGGTGCTGGGGACGACGACGATCAGCTGAGCCGGTCCGGCCCTCGGGCCGGGACACCACGACCGGGAGCGGAGGGCTCGGTGGGACCGCAGTCGAGTCAGGCCGTTGCTGTCACAGGCGGCGCGTAGCGTGCCCGGCGTGCTGCAGGTCCACCTCGCCGATCATCCGCTCGACCTGCTGCCGTTGCTGGTCGACGGGCTGAGTGAGCCGCCGGAGGACGTGTTCGCAGCCGACTGGGTGGTCGTGCCCTCGCTCGGGGTCCGGGCCTGGTTGGGCCGGGAGCTCTCGGAGCGACTCGGGGCCACCGGTGAGGGTCGCCACGACGGGGTGGCCGCCAACATCCGCTTCCCGTTCCCGGGGTCGCTCCGCTGGACCGTGCTGGGTGCTGCCGCCGCCGCGGAGTCGGGGACCGAGGTCGTCCAGGACGATCCGTGGCAGGAGGAGCGGCTGGTCTGGTCGGTGCTCGAGGTGCTCCGCGATCCGCCCGCCGGACTCGACCAGCGACTGGTCGATGCCGAGTCCGGGGTGGCGCTCGCCGCCCGAGCGCAGGCGGTGGCCACGCTCTTCGACACCTACAACGTGCACCGACCGGCCATGGTCGGGGCGTGGGTCGACGGTCGGGACGTCGACGCCTCGGGAGTGGCACTCGCCGGCCCGGACCAGTGGCAGGCGGAGTTGTTCCGCCTCGTCCACCGGACCATCCGGGAACGAACCGGTGTCGGTGACCTCCCCTCGGTGCGACTCGAGCGGGCGCTCCGGTTGCTCCTCGACGGCGACGAGGCCGTGCGATCGGCGCTCCGCGAGCAGGTACCGGACCGCCTGTTCGTGTTCGGGCAGTCGATCTGGAGCGGCGAGACGGGTCCGGTCCTGACCGCCCTCGCCGTCGACCGTGACGTGCGGGCGTTCGTCCCGTCCCCGTCAGCCGCCGTGTCGGCCGGGCTGGCCGCGGCCTCACGGGCGGCTGCTGCGGTCGGGCCACTCAGCTGGTCGACCCCACGCACACCGCTCGTCGGTGTCGAGCATCCGCTGCTGGCCTCCTGGGGCGTCCGTCCGCTCGAGACGGCCTTGCTCCTGGGTGCAGGTGGGCTCGAGCCCGCCGTGGTCGGTGGCGCCGAGCGGGCCGAGGCGGTGACACTGCTCGGCCGCGTGCAGATCGGGTTGCGTTCGGGAGCGGCCGGCGCCGTCGAGCCGGTGGGTCCCGATCGATCACTGCAGGTCCACGGGGCGCCGGGCCGGACGCGTCAGGTCGAGGTGCTGCGTGACGTCATCCTGGACCTGTTGGACCGGGGTTCGCCCGATGGCACCCCGCTGGCCGAGGCCGACATCGCCGTGGTGTGTCACCGGCTCGACGAGTTCGCCCCGCTGATCGGGTCCGTGTGGGGCCCGTCCTCCGACGAGCCGTACGTGGCGGGTTCAGCGGACACGCCGCGCCTGCGCTACTCGCTGATCGACCGGAGCGCCCGGTCGGTCAATCCGGTCCTCGACGCCCTGGCCGCCCTGCTCGAGGTGGTCTCCGGTCGACTGGACCGTGATGCCGTCGGGGACCTGCTGGCCATGCGGGCGGTGCGCGAGCGGTTCGGGTTGGGCACCGACGATCTCGACCTGCTCGACGACTGGGTCGCGGGGGCGGGGGTCCGGTGGGGTCTCGACGGCGACCACCGGCAGCAGGGCTGGCACCTGCCGTCGAGCTACGAGGTCCACACCTGGGCGGCGGGGATCGCCCAGCTCGCCGCCGGGGTCGCCGGAGGTGAGCCGCTCCGCCTCGCCCCGGTGCCCGGGACCGAGGATCCGCCTGCGGGCGAGTTCGACCTCTCGGTCGGCGCGGCGGCGATCGCGGCGGTGACCGACGGCCGCATCGAGGGGGCGACCCGGCTCGTGGACGCGCTGTGCAGTCTGGTCGAGGTCCGCGAACTGCTCGTCGGCGAGGACGACCGGACCATCGACGAGTGGATCGCCGTGCTCCGCACGGCTGCGGACCGGTTCCTGGCCACCGAGCGGTTCGCCGACTGGCAACGGCTCACCCTCGATCGTTCGCTCGAGGAACTCGTCGAGTCGTCGGGCCCCGATGGCTCACCGAGCGACGTCCGGCTGAGACTGCCGGACCTGCGGCGGCTGCTCGGCCCGGTGCTGCAGGGGTCTCCGACTCGCACCAAGCTGGGTGTGGGTGGCATCTCGATCGCCCGCCCGTCGCAGCTCGCCGGCGTTCCGTACCGGGTCGTGTGCGTGCTCGGTCTGGACAACGACGCGCTCCCGGTCGGTGGCCGATCGGGCGACGACATCGGCGCCCGGTCGCCGCTGGTCGGTGATCGGGACGTGCGGACCGAGGCGCGGGCCGAGTTGTTGTCGGTGCTGACGACCGCCACCGACGCCGTCGTCGTGACGTTCGGCTCGCGGGACGTCCGCACCAGTGCCGAGGTCCCGAGGGCGGCGGTCCTCGACGAACTCCTCGAGGCGGTGGGTGAGGTTGCCGGAGTCACCGCCGACGAGCTCGTGGTGCTGCACCCTCGTCAGGCCTTCGACCCGGCGAACTTCGTCGACGACGCAGCGGCTCGCCGACCGCAGAGCTTCGATGCCCGGGCCGCGCGTGCCGCCGGCGTGTTGGTCGCCCGGGAGGCGGCTCAGGACGGCGCCGTGCAGGAGCCGCCCGAGGCCGGTGTCCTCGTCCCGGCCGAGCTCGACGTCGTGGTCCCGGCCGCCGTCGAGCTCGAGGACCTCCGGCGCTTCCACCGTTCCCCGGTCGAACGGTTCCTCCGCACCGTGCTGGCGGTCAACGCTCCGCGTTCGTCATCGCGCGACGCCGCGGCCACCGCCGAACTTCCCATGGCGATGAGCAGCCTGGACGAGAGCGATCTCGGTCGACGGCTGCTGGAGGTGGCGCGAGCCGCCGGGACCGCTGACGTGCTCCGGTCCGAGGACCCCACCACGCTGAGCCCGACGGTGGAGCAGGTCGTGGAGTCCTTCCGGGCTCGGGGTGCGTTGCCGCCGCCCGCCCTGGCCGCGTCCTCGCTGCTCTCGGTGGCGGCCGCAGCCGCCGGCGTCTACGACGCGGTGACCGGGTCGGGCTACCGCGGGGGTGCCCTGCACGACATCCAGATCGACGTCGACCTGGGAGGTCGGTGGGTCTCGGGGGTGGTCCAGGGGTGCACGCGGGCCGGTGGGGACGACGAACCGGGCCCGGTCGTGGTCCGCTACACGCGGCCGAAGGGTCACCTCCGCCTCGTTGCGTGTGTCGATCTCCTGGTCCTCACGGCCCAGCACCCCGACGTGCGGTGGCGGGCCCTGCTCGTCACCCGTCCGACCTCAGACCTGGAGAAGAAGGGTGCTGCGGCCGAGGTGAGCACCTACCGGGTCAGGGGTGAGTCCCCGGACGAACGGCGCACCTCGGCCGTGGCCGCCCTCGGCGTGCTGCTGGAACAGTACGACCGGGGTCACCGGTCGCCGCTCCCGCTCTTCCCCGAGACCTCGTCGGCGTTCGGGATCCGCGGCCGCAAGGAGGCCGTCAAGGCCTGGGGGGACCCTCGTTCACCTCGGGTCGCGCCGTGGTCCGAGAGCATCAACCCGGCGAACCAGTTGGCCTTCGGCGAACGGGACTTCGGCGAGCTGATGGCGCTGCGCGCTGCCGGCACATCCTTCGAGCAGGAGGCGGACGGCACCTGGGGCACGTTGGCCAAGGTGATCGACGGGCTGGTCGAAGGGGGCGGGGCGTGAGCGCGGACCGTGCCGAGTTCTCGCTCGCCGGCGAGCTGCCGTGGCAGAGAGCCACGGCCATCGAGGCGAGCGCCGGTACCGGCAAGACCTACGCGCTCTCCGGCCTGGTCGTCCGGTACGTGGCGGAACAGGGCGTTCCCATCGACGAGATCCTCGTCGTGACGTTCACCAAGGCGGCCACCGCCGAACTGCGCGAGCGGGTGCGGTCCCGGCTCGTCGAGGTCCACGACGGTCTCGCGGAGCTGGCGGCCGGAGCTGCGGCGGAGGCCTCGACGGGTGCCGATCCGGTCCTCGTCGTCCTCTCGGCAGACCCCGCACGACGTCCCGAGTTCCTCGAGCGCCTGCGTCGAGCCGTCCTCGACTTCGACTCGGCCACCATCAGCACCATCCACGGATTCTGCGCCCAGGCCCGGACCGCCATGGGCGTGCGCTTCGGTGGCAACCCCGACGCGACAGCGACCGAGGCGGGTGCCGGAGTGGTCGCCTCGGTGTGCAACGACCTGCTGATCCGAGAGGCGCTCGACCCGGACTCCACGTGGCTCGAGGACGGGGTGCTCTCGGCCGAGGAGTTCGGCAAGCTCGTGGATGCGCTCCGTCGTCTGCCCGACAGCGAGGTGGCGAGCGTCATCGACGACGACATCCATCGCCACCTGGTGTCGCTCGTGCAGGAGGCGGCCGCCGACATCGACCGACGCATGACGTCCTCGGGGTCGCTCACCTACGACACCCTCATCACCTCGGTCCGCGACGAGCTCCGGGACCACGCCGAGGTCGTCGAGCAACTGCAGGAGCGATTCCAGGTGGCGCTCATCGACGAGTTCCAGGACACCGACTCGGCCCAGTGGGAGATCTTCTCGACCGTCTTCGGGCCTACTACCCGCCGGACCCTGGTGGTCGTGGGCGACCCCAAGCAGGCGATCTACGCCTTCCGCGGCGGGGACGTGCACACCTACCTCGACGCCGTCGGCTCCGAGGGCGTCGAGGTGCTCCGACTCGCCGAGAACCAGCGGTCCGACCGGGCGGTGGTCGAGGCCGTCAACGCGCTCGGCGCCGGTCACACCCTGGGGTCGGACCGCATCGTCATCGAACCCGTCCGGGCCACCCCTCGGTTGGACGGCCGCCACCTGGCTCTGGCCGCCGGCGGACCGCCGGCTCAGGGGATGCAGGTCCGGTTTGTCACGGCGGCCTCGGTCGCCGGCGATTCGTTCAGCGCTCCCGAATCCAGGCAACGAGTGGCCGACGACCTGGTCGACGTCGTGCTGGGCCTGCTCGACGGTGCGGTCATCCACCATCCCGACGGCACGGATCGTCCCGTCCGGCCGAGCGACATCGCCGTCCTCGTCCAGGCGAAGACCGAGGCGGAGCCGATCGCCGACGGCTTCCGCGAGGCCGGCGTCCCGTCCGTTCTGCTCCTCCAGGAGTCGGTCGCCTCGAGCGAGGCCTACGAACAGCTCGGCGTCCTGTTCGCCGCCCTCGAACGACCCTCCGACCGCCGGCGGGCGGCGTCCGCCGCGCTCGGATGGTGGTTGGGCTGGTCGTCGGGCCAGCTCGCTGCGGCCGCCGACTCGGACGAGTCCGCCGAGGCGGCCCGGCTCGTGGAGTTCCAGCACCAGCTCGTCACCTGGGCCGGCGTGCTCACCGATGAGGGTCTCCCCGCCCTGTACGGACGCATCCGCGCCGAGGGCGACCTCCTCGAGCGGATGATGGCGACCGGGTCGGGCGAGCGGCATCTCACGGACCTCGAGCAGCTCGTCGAACTCGTGCACGCCGAACGCCGTGGTTCCCGGGGCATGTCGCCGGCGTCCGCCTCGGCCGCTCTGGCCGCGCTCTCCGCAGGCGACCACGCCGACGAACTGGCCGTCGACGCCGTCCAGCGCCGGGTCGATTCCGACGCCGCCGCTGTGACGCTCATGACCCTCCACACGGCGAAGGGCCTGGAGTTCCCGATCGTGCTCCTCCCGTCGCTCTACGGCGGCGGGAACCGGGTCAAGGCAGAACGCCCGTACACCTACTACGAGCCGGCAGGTGCGCCGGGTGGACGTGGTCATCGGGTCGTCGACCTGGCCTGCCGGGACGTGACTGCCGACGGCCTCGGTGCCGGTGCCGGTGCCGGTGACGCTGACGGTGACGGTGACGGTGACGGCGACGGTGGAACGGTCGTGGTTCCCCAGGAGCGGGCCCTCGAGGAGCAGTGTGGCGACCAGCACCGCATGACCTACGTGGCGCTCACACGCGCCGCCCACCACACCGTCGTCTGGTGGGCCGCCACCTCCGGTCAGCACGGTCGAAAGAAGACGGGGCTCGCCAGGCTCCTCTTCTCCGACGAACCAACAGCTCCCGCCGCGGCAGACGTGGCCATGCCTGCAGCCGGTGGAGAGGCCGCGGCGTTCCGGGAGCGGGTCACCGCACGCGGTGCCGACGAGTGGATCTCGGTCGTCGAGGTCGGCCCGCCGGGTGCGCGCCCTGCCCCGTACCGCCCCGACCGCGGTCCGGCCCGCTCGGCGGACGTCGAGGCGCGGCGACTCGAGCGGAACCTGGAGCGGGCCGAGCGTCGTTGGTCCTACACGGGGTTGTCGAAGGCGGCCGGCCACGACGAGGCCGGATCCCACGGGAGCGGTGACCCCGATGACGAGACCGGTGCCGACTCCGGTGCGGACGACGAGCCCGTGGCGCCGCCCGCAGCCACGATCGGCGTCACGTCGCCCGCCGATCCGACCGATGGGGATGGGACCGGGGGGACCGGCGAGGCGACCGGCGCCGAGTGGGACCGCCCCAGCCCGTTCGAGGGTCTGGGCGCAGGTCGCGAGTTCGGCACGATGGTCCACACCGTGTTCGAGCACGTCGACTTCGGCAGCGACACGCTGGGGGACGACCTGCGGAACCGGATCCTGGTCGACACGTCGTGGCGGACGGGCGAGGACACCGTCGACGCCCTCGTCGCGGCGCTGGAGCAGGTGGTCCGCACGCCGTTGGGCCCGGCCTTCGGCGACCTCACCATGGCGGGGCTGGCTCCGGCCGACCGACTCGACGAGCTCCGCTTCGACCTGCCGCTCGCGCCTGAGTCCGCCGTCCCGGCGGCTCGGATCGGCGAGGTCGTCGAGCGTCATCTGGCGGGAACCCCCTACGGGGAGTGGGCGACCGGACTCGCCGACCGGTTGGGGCGGGTCCAGTTGCAGGGAGTCCTCACCGGCAGCATCGACCTGGTGCTCCGCCGAGCGACCGATTCGGGTCCGAGCTACTCGGTCGTCGACTACAAGACGAACAACCTCACGCCGACCGGCGAGGCCCACCTGCTCCGTCACTACGACCCGTCCGATCCCGTGGTGGTCCGTCGGGGCATGCTCGACACCAACTACGCCCTGCAGGCCGTCGTGTACTCGGTCGTCCTGCACCGGTACCTCCGGTGGCGCCAGCCCGGTTACGACCCCGCCGTCCACCTGGGTCCGGTCGGCTATTTCTTCGTCCGGGGCATGGTCGGACCCGACACCCCGGTCGGCCCGAACGGCGGCCGGGCGGGCGTGATCTCCTGGGAACTTCCCGTCGGGCTGATCGTGGAGCTCGACGAACTGCTCGCCCGGGGAGGAACGTCGTGAACCGATCCGACCGGTTCCCCGCAGTTCCGGACGCATTGCAGCCGTTCGTCGACGCGACCGTGCTCACCAGCGGTCAGGCGCGCACGGCTGCGCTCCTGTGCGCCATGGCAGGTGAGCGGCGGCCCGAGGTCGTGCTGGCCACCGCCCTGGCGATCCGGGCGCCGTCCACCGGTTCGGTCTGCATCGAGTTGGACCGGATCGCCGAGCAGGTCGTGCCCGGTCTCGAGGCGCCGTCGGACCCGGTGGTGGCCAACGACTCGGGTGAGTCGACCGCAGGGTCACCCGACCCGGTGGGCGGCGACCCCCGCGACGGCCAGTTCGTCGGCCGACTCGATGGCCGACTCGATGGCCCACTCGACGATGGTCCGGCTGGTCCCTCGGAACTCGACTGGCCCGAACCCGCCGACTGGGCGCGCTCGATCCTCGGGTCGCCCATGGCCGACGTTCCGGACGGCGTCGTTCCGGCGCTGGTCGTCGAGGGCGAACGGCTCTACCTGCATCGCCACTGGGTGCTCGAGCGGTACATCGCGGCCGACCTGACCGAACGCGCCCGGCCGGGTCCCACCGGCTCGACCAACGGCGGCGCGACCAACGACGACGCCGCCGCAACCGGCGAGGTCCACACCGGTGAGGTCCACGTCCGCAGGATGTTCGAGGCCGCGGCGGCCGCCCGGGGCGGCGGCCCGGTCGATCCGCGCCAACTCGAGGCGGCCCTCGCAGCGGTCAGGTCGCGACTGGTGGTCGTGTCGGGCGGCCCGGGCACGGGCAAGACGTCGACCGTCGCCACCCTCCTCGCCGCGCTCGTCCGGGCGATGGACACCCAGGACCTGGGGTCCCGAGTCCGGCTGGCCGCCCCCACCGGGAAGGCCGCAGCCCGCATGACCGAGGCCATCCGGGGGGCGCTCGGGTTGCTCGAGGACGAGCTCGACCCGGCCGAACACGACGCCCTCGCCCAACTCGAGGCCACCACGATCCACCGGCTCCTGGGGAGGTCGAACGACGGCGGCTTCGACCACCGGCCCGGCAATCCGCTCGCCGCCGACCTGGTGATCGTCGACGAGGTCTCCATGGTCTCCGCCGCACTCATGGCCAGCCTGTTGGCTGCGGTGCCGCCCACGGCGACCCTCGTGCTCGTCGGGGACCCCGACCAGCTCGCCAGCGTCGAGGCCGGCAGCGTGCTGGGTGACCTCCTGGGTCGCGACCCTGCGGCCGGTGGTGTCGCGGCACCCCCGGCCGTCCTGGCCGGCAACGCCGTCGAGCTCGCCACGCTCCACCGGGTCGAGGGGGCGGCGCAGATCGGTGACCTGGCGAAGCTGATCCGTTCCGGCGGCGCCGACGCAGTCGTCGAGGCGCTGGCGGGCGGCCTGGTCGGGATCCGGTGGATCGATCCGGACACCCCGACCGGTCCGGCGCAGGCCCGTGCGTTGGATGGCGATCTGCTCGAGCAGGCGGAGTCGCTGATCACCGCAGCCCGACTGGTGGGCTCGACCGGCAACGCGGACGCCGCTGCGCTCCGGGACCTCCTCGACCAGCTGACCACGATCAAGGTCCTGGCCGCGCTCCGGCGTGGCCCCACCGGCGTGGACGCCTGGAACCGGCGGATCGAGGAGCACCTCCGCCGGCGGCAGTTGATCGGCTACGACGAGTGGTACTCGGGCCGTCCCGTGATGGTGCTGCGCAACGACTACCTGAACGGCGTCTTCAACGGCGACGTCGGGGTTGCCGTCCGGGATGCATCCGGCGACCACCATGACGTCTGGTTCCCCCGGGAGCCCGAGCCGCTCGGCGTGCCGTCGGCCCGGCTCGGCGACTACACGACCCAGTGGGCCATGAGCATCCACAAGTCCCAGGGATCGGAGTTCGACCACGTCGTGGTGACGCTCCCGCCGCCCCCGTCGCGCATCCTCACCCGTGAGCTCCTCTACACGGCGGTCACCCGTGCCAAGCAGCAGGTCACGATCGTGGCGACCGAGGCGGCGATCCGGTCGGCGGTCGAACGGCCCGCGGCCCGGGCCTCGGGACTGACCGACCGCCTGAGTTGAACTGGCCGTTCAGCTGGCTCGACTCACTGCTGGGTCATGATCCGGACCATCTCGGCTGCCGGGTCGGTCTGCAGTTCACCCGAGACGTCGACGGTCACGTGGCGCAACGTGCCGGAGTAGCGGAACGGAGCCAGGTACTCCGTCGGCTCCACGCTGTCGTAGGCGGCGTAGCCGCAGCTGAAGCCGACCATGGACAGCAGCGTCGGCGTGGTGGTCGGGATCCGAACCCCTCCGACGGGTGTGCCGTCGACGAGCAGGACGATGTTGAACGGCGCGCCACGACCGAGGCCCCGTCCCGCAGAGGTGTCGGCCTCGACCTCGACCGCGAGTTCCCGGGCGCCCGCAGGGATTGCCGTCACCGCCGACGCAGTCCAGCGCTCGATGCCCATGTAGTTGTAGGCGTAGTGGAGGTGGTCGCCCGAGACGAACAGCGCGTAGCCGCCGTGGCGGTTGCCGTGGGTCGCGAGCACCCCTTCGTCGCCGGGGGCGTAGTCCACCGAGGCGCTGATCCGGTGCGAGCGATTGTTCACACGCGGTGACAACGCGAACGGCAGCGGAGCGGTGTCCGGGTAGAAGACGTTCACGTCCCGGTGCCCGCCCGGCTGCGGTCGCTTCGTCAGGAGTCGCTCCAGGCTGCCGCTCGCCAGTGGGAGGACGCCGAGCTCCCTGGCCTGGGTCCACCAGAGATCCCGCAGCTCCGCCAACCGGTCCGGGAAGTCCGCGGCAACGTCGACGGTCTCGGTCGGATCCGAGCTCAGGTCGTAGAGCTCCCACTCCTCGGCGTCCAAGCGGTCCAGCAGGTCCTCGGTCAGCTTGGTCCCGAACGGGTGACCCCGCTCGATCCCCTCGGCGAGGCTCGGGCCGGGGAACGGGCAGGTGGCCTTCCACCCGTCGTGGTAGATGCTCCGGTGGCCCATCATCTCGAAGTACTGCGTCCGCCGGACCGGATCCGCATCGGCCGATCCGAACGTGCTGGCGAAGCTCACCCCCTGCAGGGGTGACTGCTCGACGCCGCGGAGGTGGCTCGGGGGGTCCACCCCCACCACGTCGAGGACGGTGGCGGCCACGTCGATGGCGTGGACGTACTGGTGGCGCACCTCACCCCGGGCGGCGATCCCGGCCGGCCACGACACGATCAGCGGGTCGGTGATCCCGCCCCGGTAGGTCTCGCGCTTCCAGCGCCGGAACGGCGTGTCACCGGCCCAGGTCCAGCCCCAGGCGTAGTGGTTGAAGGTGTCCTCGCCGCCCCACTCGTCGTAGACGGCGAGGTTGTCCTCGAGGGTCTCGGGGGCGAAGTTGAAGAAGAGGCTCTCGTTGCGGGTGCCGTGCTCGCCGCCCTCGGCGCTCGCTCCGTTGTCCGACAGCGCCATGACGACCGTGTTGTCGAGCTCGCCGATCGATTCGACGAAGTCGAGGACCCGACCGAGGTGGTGGTCGGTCTGGGAGATGAAGCCGGCGTAGGTCTCCATCTGTCGGGCGTACATGCGGCGGGCGTCGTCGCTCAGCGACTCCCAGGCGGGAACGTCGGGGTCACGTTCGGGTAGGACCGCTCCCTCGGGGATCAGCCCCAGGGCCTGCTGCCGTTCGAAGACGGTCCGGCGGTACTCGTCCCACCCGCTGTCGAACGCGCCCCGGTACCGGTCGATCCACTCGCGCTCCACCTGGTGCGGCGCATGTCCGGCGCCGGTGGCGAAGTACAGGAACCAGGGCTTGGCCGGGAACACCGAGTGCAGGTCGGCCAGGAACTGGATCGCGTGGTCGGCGATGTCGGCGTTCAGGTGGTAGCCGTCAGCCGGCTGCGATGGCTGGGGAACCCAGTGGTTGTCGTGGACCAGGTCCGGGTGGAACTGGTCGGTGTCGCCGCCCAGGAAGCCGTAGAAGCGCTCGAAGCCCCGGCCGAGCGGCCAGCGATGGAACGGCCCGGCCTGACTGGCGTCCTGGGGCGGGGTGAGGTGCCACTTGCCGACGGCGAAGGTGCTGACGCCGTTGGCGACGAGCGACTCCGAGATGAAGCCGTGCTCGAAGCCCATCACCCCGTTGTGCGCCGGGTAGCCGAGCGAGATGTCGGTGACCGCGGACAGGCCGAGCGTGTGGTGGTTCCGTCCCGTGAGGAGGCAGCCCCGGGTGGGGGAGCACAGCGCCGTCGTCTGGAAGTTGGCGTAGCGGAGTCCCCGGTCGGCGAGCCGGTCCAGGTTGGGGGTCTCGCAGAGTCCGCCGAACGCCGAGAGCTGTCCGTAGCCCACGTCGTCGAGGACGATCATGAGGACGTTCGGCGCCCCCTCGGGCGCGGTCGGCGTTGCGGGCCAGGCCGGCGAGGACGTCTCGAGGGTCCGGCCGATCGTCCCCGAGAACGGGGCCCCCTCGGGGTGGAACTCGAGTTCGGCCACGCTCAGAGGATCCGCGAGGTGCCGGCGAGGTCGGAGTAGCGGGCGTTGTTGACGATCACGCCGTAGGCGGACCCCTTCGCCTCGACGACCCGGCCGGCGCCGACGTACATGGTGATGTGCTCGCTGCTCGACGGCCCGTACCCCAACAGGTCCGTCGGTGCGAGCTGTTCGGCGGGAACGGACGGGCCCGATGCGATCTGGCTGCCCGAGAAGTGCGTGAGCTTGACCCCGCCGAGGTACCAGGCCCGCATCAACAGGCCTGAGCAGTCGTAGGTGTTCGGACCGGAGGCCGCCCACACGTACCGCTTGCCGACCTGCTGCAGGGCGAAGAGCATCACCGTCATGCGGCGGTCCTCGAGGGTCGACCACTCGGCGAGCAACTGCTGGGCGATGACGGCCGGATCGCCGATCGGTGTCGGGCCGATCGACTTGGGACTGCCGTCGGTGTTGTAGGCGCCGGGCGCCGGGCGGGCGATGAGGGCGGCGAGTCGCTCGAGCTCGCGCTGGGCGCC
>SXGQ01541649.1_pt1 | contig 31189 bp, 22 predicted proteins | sample 3178371 | NCBI WGS metagenome assembly SXGQ01 (sample SAMN11356859, study PRJNA531348) | freshwater metagenome | isolation source: freshwater sample F1-20 | place: China: Fuxian Lake, Yuxi | collected 2017-12-25
CCGCTGATGGGCCTGATCGAGGTGATCCGCGGCCTCGCCACCAGCGACGACACGGTGAAGCTGGTCGAGGATTATGCCAGGGCGGTCGGCAAGCAGGTCGTCCGCGCCAACGACGCACCCGGCTTCATCGTGAACCGCGTGCTGATGCCGATGCTGAACGAGGCGTGCTTTGCCTTGGGTGAGGGGGTGGCGACGATCCGCGACATCGACACCGCGGTCCGGCTGGGGCTCAACCACCCGATGGGACCGCTGACGCTCGCCGACTTCATCGGCCTCGACACCTGCCTCGACATCTGCCGCGTGCTGTTCGAGGGGACGGGTGATCCCAAGTTCCGCCCCGCGCCGCTGCTGGTCAAATATGTCGAGGCCGGCTGGGTCGGCAAGAAATGCGGCCGCGGCTTCTACGACTGGACGGGGCCGGAGCCGGTGCCGACGCGCTGAGGGTCTTGCCGCCCGCTGTCGGCCGGGGTATCGGCAGGGCAGCGGGCGGGTATAGCACAATGGTAGTGCAGCAGCCTTCCAAGCTTTTTAGACTTTGGGTTTTCTGCCGCGGTCGGCGCAAAACGGCCTTTCAATCTTTGTATGTTTCTCAATGGCATACCAACTGGCTGCAAAACGTGCGGCAGTTAGGATGACGGCGCGGCACGCGCTGCGATACGTTGGCTCAGCGCTACGACTACCCTCGTATGATCGACATACACGCGCCGTATTTGCGCTATTCGATCAGGGCTCCAACCCATGATGTCAGCTGCCTCTTGGTCGGTAAGCTGCCATTCCGTAAGGAGCATGGTGCAGAACGTCCCGCGAACGTCATGAAGATGCTTTTCGCGTCGCTCGCCGTCCTCGTCTATGTGGTGAATATCTGCGGCATTCTTTAGGCGCGAGAATGTCACCCCAAAGCCGTTCACGGTCCAGCTTTTGCCCAAGCTGTTGACTAGGACAGTATCGACCCCTGGCTTCCTATCGCGAAGCCTAAGGTCAGCGAGCACCGCCTCAAGCTGTGGTGTCTGAGGAATGACGACTCTGCGTCGTTTTCGCTTGCTGACCTTCAAAGCCCGCTTCACGATTGCGAACTCGCCAACCTGCGCCCAAGTCACCGTGATAAGATCCTCACGGCGCAATCCTGTCACGGCTGCCAATCGAAGCCCATCGACGACGTGTCCATAGTTCAGATCGTTTGCGGTCTTGGTGAACGCCGCAATATCTTCCGCGGTCCGGATGATGTCCGCGCGATCGGCCCCGCGGTATAGCGACGGTACGTCCTTTGCTACGTTGATGCGGACGCGCCCATTTAGCCGGGCATATTCGAGGAAGTGCTTCAGCACGGTGATGCCGATATCGGCCGTTCGAGGTCTGTCCTGGCGCTCATTGCGCCATCGCACGACCTTCTCGACCATCCGAGGATCATCGAACACGCTTAGAGGAAACCTGCCCCAACGTTCCTCGATTTGGTCAACATGAGGCCGCCATACGCGCTTCGTGTTCGCACTCAGGTTTCGCCACTCGGGCGAGGCATCGGTTTCGTCTTTCGCAGGATTGATGGGGCACCAGGCTCGCAAGGTAGCTCGCGTCAGCCTAGGGTCGACCTTGTTCCGGTCTGCCATCGCCGCCGCTATCGCCAAATGCTCAGACGGGCCGAGCTTAGGCTTTCGGGGGCCGACGTGCTTCTTGATGAGCGGCCCACCTCTGAAGGCGTATACGTACCAGGTTACCGGCTTCCCAGGGCGACGCGAAGCTATGAATTGAGGAGTCACAGCTGATCCTTGAATCTGTCGAAGTCGTTCGCCGGTGACGGTCTGGCCACGGCGCGGGCCTCGAGGATCCGAATAGTGCCGTCAGCGGACACTTCGAAACCGGCCACGTCAAGGCCGAGGCGTTTTCCCACCTCGACCATACGTTCAATCTGCTGATCGCTCGCATAGCGCTGGCGCTTCTGCGCAGTCATCGGACGAAGTCCTTCGCTTGTGAGACCCACTTGTTTCGGCCGGTACGGTACCGGCGCGAGTTGCGTTCTGCCTTCACCCCCGCCCCCCGTGGTTCGGATTGTCGAAACACCAGCAGTGGATGCTCTTGTCGGCGCGCGAGTTGACGGTGCGGATGCCGGCGAACTTGCGGGTCTTCGAGGTCTTGAGGTGGCGCTTCAGCTCGATCATCGGCGGCAGCTGGAGGCGGCGATCGCCGCAGGCCTGCTCAAACTGGGCAAGGTTGACGGCGATGGTGGCGGGGTTGCGGCTGTGGTCGATCGGGGTCGATACCCCGGCGACCTCGCCCGCCTGGATGTAGTCGAAGCGCTCCCAGAACAGTTCGACGGTAGGATGGTCGTTCTGGATCGCCGCCTGGCGCTCCAGCAGCATGGCGTCGATCAACGCGCGGGCGCCGGCGTGATCGGCATCGCGAACGGGGACGACGAGGCGCAGCGCCTCGAGCATCGCGGCGAGCTGGGCGTGGTTCTTGGCGAGGCGGCCGTTGCGGACGTCGGGATGCGCCAGCATCGCCTGCTCGGCCTCGTGGAAGGCGGCGGTGTAGCGCTCGAGGATTTCGGCCTCGCGGCGGACGGCATGGACGATGAAGCCCGACACCGCCTCGACGTCGACGCGCGCGAGGCGCTCGGCAGCGGCCTTGGTCGCCGGACCCCACCCCGCCTTGTCGAACTCGAGGTGCATGATGCGCTCGAGGATGGCGGGGCTGGCGTTGACCGGCTCGTTCTGCTCGATCACGATCGCGCCGCGGAACGGCGGCTCGAAGGTCTCCATGCCGCCATTGGCGACCCCGCGGGCACGCACCGAACGACCGTTATAGGCGGTCTTGAGCTCGTCCCACTCGAAGCGCTTGGAATGCGGGGTCGATGCGTCGCGATCGCCCTCCATGAGCACGACCGGCATGTTGCCGACCTTGCCGAGGATCCGGGCCATCGCCGCAGCAGTGGTCTTGGCGGGATCGTTGCCCTCGAAGCCCTGCCGGCCATAGAGCTTCCATAGGAACTCGATCAGCGTCGACTTGCCAGACCCCGGGATGCCGGTGATCTCGAGGAAGGCAAGGCTCTGCTGGCGGGCGCGGATCTGCTCGGCGAACAGCGCGCCAAACCAGAAGGCGAGCGTGACGAGGCCCTTGGCGCCGTAGGCAGTGACCAGCGGATCGATCCAGCGCGTCTCGAGCGCCTCGGGATCGTAGACAATGTGGCGCAGCAGCTTTTCGGACGAGCGCAGCTTCACGGCGTGCTCGCCGAACTCGAAATAGTCGTCCTCGTTGCGGGTGAAGACGCGGCCGCCCTTCACGCCGAGGTCGCCGAACACCCAGGCACCGTGCTCGGCCGAATAGCCGGTGAACTGGATCGCCTCGACGGTGCGGATGCTCGCCAGCTGGCGCTGCATGATCCGGTCGAGCTGCTGGGTGGTGCCGGTCCAGATGCCGCCAGGCGCCAGGCTGATCAGCCGCTTCTTGAACTCCGCGCCGGCCGACAGGCTGGAGCCTGAGAACGCGCCCTTGATCGACGGGCGATCGGAGGGGAAGTCGACGCGAAGATAGTAGCAGCTCTCGTCGGTGGCTTCCTCGCGCTGATAGTAGAGCGCGCGGAAGGCGCAGTTGGCGATCTCGCGGACCTGCCCGGCCTCGCGCGCGGCATGCTCGCGCTTTTCCTCGGGCTCGAGGTCGCGAAGCTGCGGATTGTCGGCATAGGTGGCGATCGTCTCGGCGATCTTGGCGCTGTCGAAGCTTGCCCACCAGGTGCGGGTCTCGAAGCTGAAGGGAAAGCTGCCCCAGCCCTCGCGGCTCCAGATGAGGAACGCCTTCTCGGCCGCGGTCGCCGCGATGAGGACCTCGCCATGCCAGCGATAGGTCTCGATGCGGTCGCTGCCGAGGCGATCGCGGAGTGCGAGGTCGTTCCAGTCGAGCTTCCTGGCCTCGTTCTCGCCGACAGGCTGCGCGGCGCCGCATTCCCAGCCCTCGGCGCGCGCCTGCGCGACGAAGCGGCGGGTATATTCGGCGCCCGCCTTGCCGATGTCGAACGCCCAGATCAGCCGCGGGCGCAGGTTCGGGGTCGGGCCGTTGGCGATCGCCTTGCGGAGCTCGGCGAGGGCATGGGTCGGGTAGTTGTAGCAGCTCATCGCCGACACCGCGGCGATGCCAGTGTTGGCGAGCGCTATCGCGTCGAAGATGCCCTCGCAGATCCAGATCTCGATCGACGATGCCAGTTTCGCCGGGGTCAGGTGCGGCGGCGCCCACCAGTGGCCGGCATAGCTCTTGCCCGGTGCGAACCGTGCCTTGCGGTCGAAGCGGCCGGGCTGATCGATCAGCCGCTCCCACCAGCCCCCGCCGGGCAGCGCGAAGCGTACTGTCGCCGAGCCATGATCGCCCTGGCGGAAATACTCCTGCGTGTACGCATCGCGCAGGCCCAGCAGCGACAGCCCGCGGCCGTGCTGGAGGTAGGCGTCGGCCGCCGCCGTCGGATTGGCGTCGCTGGCCTGGAAGCGGTTGGACCAGCTGTCGAAGATGTCGGGATAATGGTCCTTCACATGGACTTCCCACCCGCAGCGATCGAGCCGGCCGCACTTCAGGAGCCATGGCTTTTCGGCCCGGGTGTAGACCTCGCGCTTCCGGCATTGCGGGCAGCGCCCTTTCCGCAGCCAGTCGCCCTGCTGGACGAAGCCGAACTCGGGTTCGAGGCGCTTCAGGACTTCGGTGAGCAGATCGGGGCGCATGGCATCCAGGCAAGGCGGTACCGTTCCCGGAAGCGCTTCGCTCTCGGGTGGCATCAGGTGAGGAACGGAACGAGCAAGAGCAGCCGGGGCCAGCCCGGCATCAGGTCAGGCGGCGGAGGGCGGCAGCCGATGGCAGCAGCCGCAGCAGCAGTTATCGTTTGTTGGCATGAAGCGGGGCGCCGCAGCAGGCGCCGGCGAAATAACGACTGCGTCCACCGGTGCCGGGATCGGCATCACGGTTGGCGGCGGCACATTGGCCATCGCGTCCGCCGGCCAGTGCAGGTCCGGGCGCAGCTCGTCAGGCATGACGCCCGAGGCACGCGCGATGCGCACCACAAAGCGCTGCGGGCACAGCTTCTGCTCGTGCACCCAGCGCCAGACCGAGGTCGCGGTGATCTCGCAAACCCGGGCGGTCTTTTGCTGGCTGCCGATGCGGCGGATCGCCTCGATGAGCGCATCGTGAGGCGTGGCGAAGCGGGGCGGTTGGTCGGTCATGGCCTCTATGGACCATCCAGAATCCAACAAGTCAATACTTTGGTAGTTGTCCCTAAAACAACTTTGGTAGTGGACGGCCAAGCATGCCGTGCGCAATCGCTTCCAACCTTACTCGCCCATCAGGTGCACCGCCAGCTGCCGGCGATGCGGGCGGCGGCGGTGTTCGAACAGGTAGATCCCCTGCCAAGTCCCGAGCGCGAGCTGGCCGCGAACGATGGGGATGGTGAGCTGGACCTGCGTCAGTGCCGCTCGCAGGTGCGCCGGCATGTCGTCTGGGCCTTCGTCGTCATGCGCATAGTGCTCGCCTTCGGGCGCGATCCGCGCGAAGTAGCGCTCGATATCGCCGCGAACCTCGGGGGCGGCGTTCTCCTGGATCAGCAGCGACGCCGAGGTATGCCGGCAGAAGACCGTCAGCAAGCCGGTTTCAACGCCCTGCGCCTCGTGCCAAGCCGAAACGCGATCGGTGACCTCGACCAGGCCTTGGCCGGCGGTGTCGATGGTCAGGATGGCGGATGATTGGTGCATGGGGTCCCCGAGGAGTGGTGCTGCAGTGGCGTTGTCCAGCTGCGAAATTCAGATTGGTTGTGCGATGTCTTCGCCGTTTGCGCGAGCCGTTAGCTCAACGCTCATGCAGAGCGAAGAAATCGTCGGCTGATCGAGATGAGCCAGTTCCGGACGTACTGAGCGCCTAGCTTGCTGCCCAGGTTCGGACATTCATTCAGGGGCGAAGGCGAAAACCCAGGAGCGGTCATTCAGCCGGCCTTTGGCGCTATTCGCTTCCGTTCCTTCGGTCAGCTGTCCACTCCAGCGCAGATCGAAGGCCTCGGTGAACGCGCCCTATCACAATGAGCATCTACAGCAGCGCGTACAGTCCGGCTTCGCACATTAAACGCTGCGATATGCTTCGAGGCTACAGGTCGAAAAGCCGCTCGCACAGCCTCGGCGGCTCTTTTCCTGCCAAACCGCCGCATTTTCATCTTCTCGTTTGCAAGCCAGTTCAGATCAGTCGCGCTAAGGGACATGCTGGTGGGTATAATGGCAGCAACGCTGCCCGGCAGGCCCTTCAGCGCAGCATCCTGTTCGTTGCAAGTTGCGCAGACGTACGCGGGGTCATGGAACAGCGAACGATTAGCCTTTAAAAACGCAGGCCAAATCCTACCGAATGCCGGCCCGTTCGCATCTGAAAGCGCTTCGCGGACCCACCTTCTTGCCTCATCGATAAGGTGATCATGATGCAGGATAAATTTCGGCTCGTGAGTACAGCCGATTTTGGTGCTTGCCTGGGCCCAGGACGCCAAAGTTGCGCGCGCAGGTATGCCTCGTTTGGACATCGATTTTCTCTCGTTCGATTTGAAACGGCTTACTGCTGTTTCCGCAATCGCGCCGTTAGGATTAACACTCGTAAATGCGCCTGCGCGGCCAGCCTAAGCTCACTTCTTCGCTTTGCTCGTTCGACCCATTCCCGGACGTTCGGCGACGCTTTGCCGTCTCTTAAAAGCCGCCGTTCGTTCATATCCGTTGCAAGCGGGCACAAGGAGCAAGATCTTAGCCAAACTGAGGTCGCCTCCAATCCATCATTGTGGAGCTATGAGTGCTGCGATCGCCGCGACTGACAAGGAAGTTGGCGGACTCGGCGCCGGCGGGCAGGTAGGATACGGGGCAAAGGCAACAGCTTAGAGTCGGGCACGTATCGCCGGAATGGAGATTTTGGAGGTTGGGACACTTCAGCGACTTGTCGATCATAATGGATGAGCGTCGCATCCGTCCCGAGGGTGCTGATGGGCGGCGCGTCTGCTCGGACTGCTTCGCCGACCCCCATTTGAAGCATGAAATCGAAAGGCAGGCGGACAGCCATGCCTGCGACTATTGCGGCGCCACAGGGGAAGCCGTGCGAGCAGCCCCGCTGGAAGACGTTGCCGAGTATATGCTCCGGCAGATCGACATTGAGTATGCGAGTGCCGACCAGTCACTGCCGAACGATCCGGAGACCAAGGACCGGATGTTCCCGGAAGACGAGTTCGACACCGCCGAGTTGCTTGAGAACCACATCGAGCTGGAGCTGCCGAATGACGACGGCACGCTCATGTCCCACCTCGCCGAGACGCTGCCCGAGCAGGATTGGTGCCTGCTTAATCCCCTGGGAACACAGGAAGGCGAGGCGATCGGCAACAGCTGGGCGGCCTTCAAGCAGGTCATCAAGCACAGGCGTAGGTTCTTCTTTCTCGCACAGCCCGATCGCGCGCTCGAGCGCGACCTCGCGTGGGGCGAGGCAGCCTACGAGATCCCTGAGTTGCTTCAGCGGATTGCGACGTTCGCCGAGACCCACGGCATGCTGGCGGCGATGCCGGCGGGGACGGCCTGGATCAGGTGCCAAGAAATGAGCGAAGGTGAGAGCGGCTTCGGCCCTCGCCGCATGGGTCCGCCGCCATATGACTTCGCCACGCTTCCCAACCGCATGAGCCCTGCGGGAGTGCCGATGTTTTACGGGGCAGAAACGCGGGAAACCGCGCTGGCCGAAGTGGCGGAAGAGTCCGGGCGCTTCGCGGCGGCACGGTTCGAGGTGCAGCGCGACGTGATTGTGCTCGATGTGCGCGCGGCTCCACCGGTTCCAAGCCTTTTCGACTCCGAGCACGCGCGAGATCGCTCAATCGCCATGTTCATGCATTCCTTCATTGCCGATTTTCAGGCGCCCATCGATCGCAAACGCTTGCCGCACGTTGACTACCTGCCGACCCAGATCATCACCGAGTATTTCAGGACCATGGTCCTCGTCGACGATGCTCCGATCGAAGGCGTCATCTATGCGAGCACGAAGGACGGTGGGAACGCCGTCGTATTATTCGCCGAGAACGAGGACGTCGTCGACAACGACGCTGAGGCAGATGATCTGCATGAACCCTGGCTTGCCATGACGGCCTACGAGGAGTTGACGTTCGACACGAAAACAGGGGCCACCGCACAGGGCTGATGTCCGCTTTCCCGCCCCGTCATCCCCAGGCGATCGACAGTGCCACTCTCCAAACCGGCTTCCGCAGTTCGCGTCCAAAATAAACTCGTTCGCAGACCATTGAGGAACGAGCTGTTCGAAAGATGTAACGTGACGAGCGGACTAGGTAGGAAGGGACCTACAAGGATCCAGAAACCGCTATTTGAGCTTCCATGGCCTCTCCCCGAATGCGTTCGTTCATTCACGCTCGGACCGGCCTCTTGCGGTCGGACTGACTCCGATGGGTAGGTGCGAGCAGCCGACGTTGGCCGTATAGTCTGGACCGAACGCAAGAACGACAAGGTTCCCGAGCGGGCGTGTCGAGCTTGTGAGCCGATGATGTCGACCGACAGCGTGGAAAGCCGCGATTTGCAAAGCGTGTCGGCCGACTCGGCCATTGCGGCCCAGATTCGCTTTGAGCGAAGCTCAGGTCAATATTATCGCACTGTTTGATTAGCGGTGTCGGATGACCGGAGAGCCCCTCGGCGGGCGGCGATTTAGCAGCACCCGGACCCGACGATTATTCAGAGGTGTTGAATGACCGACGAATTCGCCGTCCCACTGCTGTTGGGGTTCGTCGGAGCGACCGGCAGTGGAAAGACGACGCTTGCCAGCCGATTGGTCGGACGCCGTGGATTCACGCGCGTGCACATGGGCCAGCCGATAAAGGACATGCTTGCCGTTCTCGGAGTCACGTCTGAGCAGCTGACCGGTCCCCCGGAGGTGCGCAGGCGACCTTCCGCCCTCCTCGGCGGGAGGTCGCCGCGCCAAGCGATGGAGACGCTTGGAACGGACTGGGGACGGCGCATGATCTCCGCGAACCTCTGGGCGAACGCCGTCGAGGTTAGGATCCGCGACATGTGGAGCGACTGTCCATCCCCTGCCGTAATCGACGACCTGCGGTTTCCGAGCGACTGGTCTGTGATCGAGCGACTGGGCGGAACCCTCGTGCGCATCGTGAGGCCCGGCATTGGAGAACGTCGAACCGCTGCCGACCACGTCGTCCATCGTTTCCCCGCCATACGCCCCGCGCTGGCGGCGATTGGCGTTTCCACGCTGCACGAGACCGAGTACCACTGGCACGACGCGCCCGCCGACTTCGAGTTGGTGAATGGCTCCACGCCTGAGGCGTTGGAGAGGTCTCTTGCCGACGAGCTTTCGACGCGCGGCATCGCTCTTCCGGCGGCTGGCGGCTGAGGGCAGCTCGACGACAGTCAGATCGGGATCGGATCCGCAACGCGACGTGATGACTCGACTTCCCTGATGAAGGCGGCCGGCCATTGAACCCCGAAGCTCTTGTATGCGCGCAACGCGTCAGCAGGGTCGATTGCGTTGCCATGTAGCGAACTCAGGATCAGGCGCAGCATGGCGAGGTGCGCACTCTCGAGCGGATGCTCGAACCCCGGGGCGTGGATGACGCTCGTCGCGGTCTTGAGAGCGTCTTGGGCATCCAAAAGATCGCCGGCCTGTAGATGCGCGCAGGCGCGGCCGAGAATGCACCAAATCTCGCAGTCGCGGTTGCCCGACCCCCGCGCGAGTGCCTCCGCATCACGGTAGCATGCAACAGCCTCTTCCAGGCGGCCCCCGTAGCGCAGGCTTTCGGCCATCGCGAGTTCCGCGTTTGCGATCTCACGAACGTCTCCGCTCTGTTTCGCGAAGGCCAACGAAGTTTCGGCGGCGGACAGCGCCTCGTCAATCCGGCCGAGTTTTGCCAGTGAACGAGCAACCGATCTTCCCGCCTTAGCGCGTTCGCTCTCGGGCACCTGTTGAGCGTAGTCGACGATGCGTGCGACGGAATCCGAAATGTCCGATTGCCGGTACAGGTCGCGGTAGGCTGTGTTGACGACGAGTTCTCTCGACAGCTGGACCACAGCGTCGTGACCAGCCTCATTCTCGAGTTTGGTCGATATCGTCCAGACCAATGGGTAGGCGTTCTGGCGAAGCGCGAGCTTCAGGCGGACCAGGTCGGCTTGGGTCTCCTGCAGCTGGCTTCGTTCCGGGAACCGGGCGACCATCTGCAAGGACTCGCTAGCGTCCCGGTACTTGCCCACATCCAGACGGATCTGCGCCGCCATGATGGCGTGGTCGATCACGTCTAATCCCGATGAAGCCATCTTCGTGTCCGCTTGCCATGACGCGTCGACGATTGCCAACGCGGTGTTGTAGCTCCCAGATCGGACCAGGTTGGTCGCCACGCGCGTGATGGCCGAGCCATCGTCGTTCGCAGCGATGCGTAACGCGAGTCCAGGTAGAATACCCGCTCCCGGAATCGACAGCATTGCCTCGGACGCGGCCAGGTAGACCTCATACCACGCGTTCTCAGCTTTGACGAGGTCTGGCTGGGCAAAGCCGGCACGCCAGCCATCACGATAGCTGCTGTTGTAGAACGACAGCCCGTCGGCGTTCGCGACGATCTCGGAGCAACCGAGAAGCTCGTCGATCGCGCTTCCGACATGGTCGACCCCGTAGTGTGCGGCGGCGGATTCCACCCATTCGCGCGGAATATGCGCTTCCGCTTTGGCGAATGCCATCAGCTCCGCGACGCGCCGTGCCGGGATCCCGACAGCGTTTCGCCGCGCGGTGAACTGGGTGGCGAGTGCGGGGGCTACTGGCAACGCGCGTCCCGCGGCGACTGCTGGAAGGTATTCCCGCAGCCAAACGGGTCTGCCCTGGTTCGTCTTGGCGATCGCTTGATCGACTTCTGCTTCCGAAGGAGCTCGCCTTACTATGTCCTCGAACCATTCAGCGATCGCCTGCCTGCCAGGCGCGTTCACTCGCCGGACCGCGCCACCCTTCAGCTCGATCGCCGGAACCATGCGATTCTGCCAGTCGGTCTCGGTTAGCTTCTCAACGTTCGCGACCAGCACGACCACCCAATGGGCCGGCTTCACGCTGAGGAGCCAGTTGAGGAAGTCCTGGGTGCCGGGCTCTGCGGTTTCGTAGTTTTCGAAGAGCAGGATGATCGGGTTGCCGAGGTCAGCAACGAACGTCATGAACTCGCGGATGAACCAGCGGGCGTTGCCGCTGTTGGCGTTGGCGAGAAGGGCTATTGTGCTGCCTTCGGAATGCTCGCCCGAGATTTCGTTGGCAATGGCCTCCATGGTGTGCTCGAGGTGCTCGCTCACCTTCTTCATGACATCCTGGAACGCTCCTGCCAGGACGCGTTTGGCAATGCCCGGCGCCTTCGCGAGGATCTCGCTCGCAAGGCCGTCGCTCGATTGCGAGAACGATTTCGGCACCTCGCGCAGCTCGTTATACAGCCGCGCGATCAGGAGCTCCTCTGACGGCTGTACCGCGACATCGATCCGGATGTAGACGCGGGCATCCTCTCTCGAGGCGAAGTCGGCGAAGCGGTCGGCGACCTGCGACTTCCCGATGCCGCTAACGCCGTCGAAGCCGAAGATGGTGCAACCTCCAGCCAGTTGGTACATGAGCTCGTCCAGCAGCTCCCCGCGTCCGTAGAGCTGCTCCCTATCCATGCGGTCGTACTTGCGATCGCGATCGTTCATTGAGGATGTTTGACTCAGGATATGACTGGCAGGCAATGGCCAAGAATTGGCCCACGGGCACCCGTCCGGATACCGACCCCCCACGGTGACATCTTCGCGCAGCTAGCGGAGCTGCCCGGCGGGAACGTGTTGGTCTACACAGCGGGAGAGCCCAGCGGCATTCCAGTGGTCCGGTTCCAGTCGGCCTGCGTTTTTGGCGAGGGTCTCAGGGCCAAGGACTGCGATTGTGGCGTCCAGCTGGACGCAGCCGTCAAGGCGATCTGCGACAGTGGCGGCGTCATGACCTACGCCTGGGAGGAGGGACGAGGAGCGGGGATCGCACGTAAGCTCGACGCGATCGCCCTGCAGCAGGAGAAGGGCGTCAACACCGGCCAAGCCTTCGAGGAGCTGGGGATGCCTATCGAACCCAGGAACTTCGACAACCACGTCGTAGCGCTGCGAAAGGTTTTCGACGGCTCCGAGGTCCGTTTCGCGTCTCGCAATCCCGCAAAGATCGCGGCGCTGGGACGCGCTGGGATCGGCGTCTCTGAGCGCATAACCCTGGAAACGGAGATGACGGGCGAGCGCGTCGGATATTTGGCAAGCAAACTTCCAGCCCTCGGGCACATCGATGAGCCTTGACCGGGACCTCGATGGGGATCCGTTCCGGGTAGACCTGTTCCGGTGTCGGGACGCGGCGCTCGTTCTGGCGCCGTTTCGAGACCAACATGCAGTCGAGCCGTGGACCAACCTCCCTGAGATCGACCAGCTTGTCTTCAAGACGCTATTCATATCCGTCTGCCATCAGATGAATTGGGATGTGCTGCAGTCTGCGATGGCGGAATGGCTGCTGCCGGACGTGGGTTCGCGGCTAGAGGCACTGGCGGGCACGACACCTAGGCAGATCTCGGTCCTGCTGCAGGATTACCCGAAGCAGGGGCGGGTGCGGGCGGTCGAGCGTTCTAGGATTCTGCGCGAGACGGCTCGGAGCCTGAAAGAGATGTTGGCCGCCGGCGGCGGGTTGAGCAGGCTGCTGAGGAACCCTACGCTCGAGGGCCCGTCGGGCTTCTACGAGACGATCGCGTCGATCCCCGCCTTCACTGGGGACCCGTTCGACAAGAAGGCGCGTGTTCTCGCACATGATCTGCACCGCGAGGGCATCATGAAGTTCTGCGACCCCGAGAACCTGAAGCCGGCGGTCGAGTACCATCTGATCCGGCTTTACCTGCGGTCGGGACGCGTCGTCCCGACAAGCGACGCGGTGCGTGATGAACTTCTTGGCGAAAATCGGCCGGCCCGTCCCAGGCTGGTGAAGCTCTTGAGGGGAGCGGTCGACGTGGCGATGCGGCAGACCGCGCTTTATTCCGGCATCGACATCGCGACCCTGAATTACTTGGAATGGCAGATCGGACGCTCGATCTGCGTCGAGGAGCTCGGCCCCGAACTCACGCCCTTTCACTGCGAAGCGCCCGCGCCTTCCGACATGCCGTACGAAGTTCGCGCACTTGCGCCATGCCGATGCCCCTTCGCCGGGTTCTGCAGCTCCCTGAATGAGCCAGGTTACCCCTGGTTCCGGGAGCCGCAGTTCCAGAAGTCCATTTACTGACGCCGTAGCATGATCACCGACTCCACCGCGGCGCGGTCTGGCGCTGAGGCTCTGGCCGTCGCGCTCAGGCGGGATAGCGCATGCCGAACCGGGAAGTCCTTTCGCGATTCGGGAACAAGTCCATGCTTCCCCGCGATGTCGGTCAGCAGGTCCCCGACGGGCACCCGCATTTCCTTGTAGTAGGCGTCCTGGACGACAATGATCGCGAGCCCACCCGGCTTCAACCACCGTCGCATCCGAGCGAACGTCAGGCTCATGTCATTGAAATAGTAGAGGAATCCCTTCGCGTAGTACCGCTCGGAAGCGTAGCTGCCGTGTGTCCTGACTCGCTGGATGAGGTTCTCAACGCTGTCCGGAAGTTTTGCGTTCGGCAGGGTCTCCCGGATCAAGGGAGTGCCGATCTGCGTCTGGCGCAGCGATCTCTCCGCGTCCGGGTCGGCGCCGAGGAGCAATTCGGTGGCTGGAAGATAGTGCCGGATGTAGTCAGTCCTGTTCGGATAGGGCGGGGAGGTCACGATCGCGTCGATCGAGCAGTCTTCCAGCTTAAGGGCCGCAACGTCGCCGCAGGTCACCTTGGCAGAAAACTCGTGGTTCAGATTTTGAAGGCGTGCCGCGTAGGACGCCGCAGCGGCCAGAACCGCGTCACGCGCAATCTCGAACGTGGCGGGAACGATCTCTTGGTTAGTGGACCGCTTCGTCCAGGTGGGGTTCGACCCTTGGAGACGGCGGTGGGTCGCGATCCTGATCAGTGATATCAGATGGATTTCGAGAAGCGCCGATCGGGACTCCTCGTCGTTCACTAGTTCGAGAAGCTCAGCGGGCGTGCCGGCGTTGGCGGCCCTGGTTCGAACCGCATGGTCGAACGCCTCGAACTCGGTTCTCGTCTCTTTGCAAAGTGTGGACGTGCGAAGTCGCTCGATTGCGGCCGAGATGTCGCTCGTGGTCGCGCATCGGAACGCGCAGGATGTGCTTGCAAAGGGATTGAGGTCGTTCAGCAGAAGGTTGACCGGCATTTCGCGACCGGCCTCTCCAAGTGTCCCCATGCCAGCGAAGGGGTCGAGGATGATGCGATGGCCGTTAGCTGAGCAGAGTTCGAGCGCATAGCGGGCGAAGTCGGTTGAGAAGGCGGTGTAGAGGCTGGCAAGGGTGCCGTAGCCCCGCTTGTCCACCGCGGAAGGCTTCGGGTTTGGTGCGGCCGTCAGCGGGTTTGCATCGCGGTCATTGTATAACGGCAGTGGCTGCAATGGCTTCCCTTTTGATAGATGACCGAGCGACCCGTCCACCGTGCCAGCAGAGGTGAGGATTGCAAGCTGAAGCGGCGAACCCGACGTTCCAGCGCGTCCGACCGCGTTTCTGAGGGGGGCACGAGACCGACCTTGATATGGTCGCCCGGCTCCCTCGCGATCAGCCGTACACGCTGGCGGCCGGCTGTCGAGTTTCCCTGCGTAGGCACAAAGCTCAATTTGAGCCAGCTTTGCGGGTGAGGCGATTATCCCCCCCTTCTAACGGGTCCGCCTGGAAATTTCAGCCTAACGAACGGCGGAAGCTGGGAGCGGCTTTCCGCAGATCTAAGGAACGGGATCGGGCGCATAGCGGCCCGAACAAAGCAGCCAACGAATGTCCGCTTACTTCAGGCCACTGCTCCAAAGCGGCCATTCCGCTTCCCACCCTGAGTGGACGCTCGCGCGCCTTGGTCGCTTCGTGAACGAGCGGCCGCTTCTCGGCTATCGCGGCCCGAAAGCGGACCGGCAGCTTTCCACCCAAACGGACGTTCGAACTGCCGGCGGCGGCTTCATGATCGAGCGGCCGCTTACCAACGATCGCGGCCCGAAAGCGGACTGGTGACTTTCCACCCATGTCGACAAGCGCTCTTGGAGGGAACGTAGTAGGCTTGGTTCTGTCTGCACTCGCGCTAGTGCTTTTGCCGGTCGGTCGTGACGCATTGCAGTTGCTTCACCCGATCAGCGATCCGCCGAAAGGTCCGGTGACCCTTAACCTTGCCAGCGGCCAGCAGCTCGTCCGCGCGCTTCATCGCGGCGGCCTGGGCGCCATCTCCGTGCTGCTCGATCAGCAGATTGGCACACGCCCATAGTTCTTGCTCGTCGATCACTCGCAGAGGCTAGCCGCCCAAGTGCGTGTCGACAACGCGGCTCAATGCCCACCAGATCGGGGGCGGAGGTCAGGGGAGGGGGCATGTCTGCACCCCCTGAAAACACGCTTTTCCCCCCGCCTCGCCTGCGAACTAAACTTGGCGCTTTCGACGCAGTGGACAGTCCTGACGCAGCCCGTAGAAAACCGTGGGTGAAAACGCGTGATCCTGCGGCCCGCACTGACGCAGATTGACGCAGCTGGCGATGCATTCACGGGTGTCGGCGCAAAGACGGCGATCGGGGCGTTCCAGGCCGCAGGCCGGTATCGCTGTTGCCTCTGGCCATCCTGGCCGAAGCAGCGCGCAGTTGCTCGATGTCGGGCAGGAGATGCCGGCGGCAAGCCTCGACGTGGCAATCGCCACCAGCACGAGTTCCGGCACCGAGCCTGCAATGCACGAGCCCTGAAGACGCGGCGATCGCCGGCGCAATTCACGGCGACTTCGGAGGCGGAAGGCGAAAGCGACGGCAGTGAGCGAGCGGAAGGCGGAAATGACGGAAACGTGCCGATTGTGCAGGCACTACGCGACCCCGGCTTAGTAGCTCGGGGGGGCACGGGAAAACCCTAACCCTCATCACCATGGCTAATTTCTGCGGCCTTCGGCCTAACAAAGGCCCTAACCTCACTCTAACCAGATTAGGAATATAAACCCTCATCTACAACTTATCAAAAACCGTTGCTTCTCAATGGGATGAGGTTTCTTCCAATTTGGGGTTAGGGCAGATGACGGCAGAACACTAATGCCGGAACTGGCGGAAAACCGCCACTTTCGACGGCTTCACGGATAGCCGTTAGCGATGTTAGGGTTTTCCCGACCCCCCTCCGGGACAATGGGCGCGCAGCCGGGATTTGCCGGCGGCCGGGCATAGCAAAAGGCGGCCGTCCCGTATGGAACGACCGCCTCGTCGCGGGGCTGGGATTGAAGGGAAGGGCGCCGCCGCCCCCGGGATCAAACCGCGGCTCTAAAGACCCAGCAATGCTTCGAGGTTTCGAGCAGCCGGCTGTTGACCGTGAGGTTGCCGATGAAGCGAGCCGATGCCTTCAGAGCCGTGCGAAGCCGGCCGTCGATCAGCAGGTCGATCCGCGCCGCCTGGAACTGGCGCTGCAGCTCGAGCAGGCTGAACGCGATACGCTCGGGCGTCCGGCTGTGGTCGAAATCGGCGCCCGCGTTGCGCAGCTTGTCGACCGCTGCCCAGAAGGCGTCGACCAGATCGTCGTCGTCCGGCGCGTGCTGACCTAGCCGGTCGAGGGCTGGCGTTGACAGGCCGAGATCGCGGCACAGCCCGCCGAGCATCTCGTGCATAATCTGTCGCTCGACCTTGTGGCGGCTTGCCTGCAGCTGCTTCACGAGACGCAGCACCTGGTTCTGCATGGCGATGCGTTGGCCGGCGGGCAGGGCAGGGGGCGCCTGTCCGATCGGCCCGTGGAAGTGCTCGAACACCGCGCGAAACGCCCGCTCCTGATATTCGATTATCACCGTCCGACGGTCGGCGTCGGCGATCCGGTCCGGGTGCAGGGTGACCAGCCAACCGTGAAATTGATCGAGGCGAAGGAGGAGTGCGTCCTGCGGCCCGCCGGCGGAAGGTATCGTCGTAACGGCAATACCTTTCGTCATTACGGGATGTCGACACAAGCGACGATATTGAGCAGTCCAGTCGAGACCCAATGTCTCGACGATGGGCTTCATGACGACGAAGACCCCGTCGTCATTCTGCACGGTCAGGATCTGGCGCTCGCCGAAGGAGACGAGCTCGAAGTGATCGGCGCTCACGCTGCGCACTCGATCTGCGCCTTATGGGCGGCCAAGAAGTTCAGCGGACCGCGGGTCTGGTCGGTGCCGTAGATCGGTAGCGTCGCAAGTTCGTCCGAGCCCTCGCCCAGATCGAGCATGTCATCGTGCAGTTCGTCGTCCTCGAGCTCGATGTCGCCATCCAGCGTATCGAGAAGCTCGATCAGCGCTTCGATCTGGCGCTCGATCGCCTTTCGATCGCGCGGCGGCAGGGCAAGGGTGATGGTGCACGGCCGGAACGCCGTGTTAGAGATATGGATAGCCATGATCGTCTCCAAAACAGACGGTTGTGGTCAGGCCCGGTGGCGGTGGTGGTACACCGGCATCGGGCCGCATTCGCTGTTGCCAACACTCGATAAATCTCATACAATGTATGAGCAGTCAATAAGATTGTTGGAGTATGTAGGAATGGCTAAAACCCATCCACTCGGGTTTCGCGTAGAACCCGAGTTGAAGGCAGCGCTTGAGGCGGCTGCGAAGCAAGACCGGCGATCGGTTTCTTCGTTGATCGAGATCATTCTCACTGACTGGCTGCGCGAAAATGGCCACCTTGCGAAGTGACTTATTTGTGGCATTCGCGTCTCAAGCGGATTGCAGGGGGGCACAAGTCAAAGCCATGGCAATAGGCGTGTCTAAGCTTCGCATCCACGATCCGCTGGTAGTGAGGACCAGCTAGCAGAACGGCAGGGAGGCGGTGAGTTGCCTGTTTGCTTCGGCCGATCCAGCGCGGTGAACTGCTGTTAGTCCAGTGGGCGGGCTAGGACAGGCGAATGTCTGCCTGGGGTGGAAAGCGGAATGGCCGGTTTGGAGCGAACGTCTGAGGGAAACGGACGTTCGTTGGCACCATGGAACGATGGCTACGCGCCGGAAAGCGCGGCGCGCCACATATGGGCCCACGATCTCCGTAGTCGTTATGCCTCGGCACCGAGCGCGAGGTGCGGCGTCAGGTGATGCGCCGACAACATCCGCCACGTCCGCGCGTTCTCGACTGCTTGCCACACCCAGGCGCCCGGGTTCCACAACAGCACCAGCAGCGGGTCCCATACTTCCCAGCCGTCGAGCGTCGGTCCAATCTCGGTCACCGCTTGGTTGAGGCCATGCGCCATGTGCAGCACCGGCCGCGACTGGAAAAAGGCGCGGCGTACCAGATCCCTGACCTTTTGCTCTGCATCGGCGGGGTCGCCGGTGACGTTGAGCCCGAACGCCTTTTCCCAACGCTTTAGGTCGCGTGACACGATCCGCCGCGGCGATGGGGTGTTGCGGACCCAGAGTTCGGGCCGTAGCAGCGCGATCGTCGCGCCCGCCTCAAAATGGTAGGCGTCGCCGGCACCCCCGGCGGCGGCTAGCCGCGCGGCGTCGCTTCCGGCTGCGAAGAAGCCGTTGACGAGCTGCGTGCCGATCAGGCTGTAGGCCGCCGCGCGCCGGCGCAGCCGGCGCCATCCGCGCATATACGCGCCCTCGAAGTCGCGCTTGGCCGGCGGCTTGAACGCAGCGTCGCCGAACCTGTCGCGGACATAGCCGAGCCCTTTGGCCTTACGGCCGTTCCACACGACATGGCTCCACAGCGCCTCTGGGATGACGACGGCGGCGGGCTGTGCAAGTGAGGCGCGATGAACCTGTTCGGCAGCATCCGGCGATCCGCGGCGCGCGCCGTGCGCGATTTGCAAGCGCAGAACGCAACGCTGCGCGCCGCGCGCAACCCGCTGTGGCTGCGGCTGCTGCGACCGATAATCGTCAACCGCTCGCTGCTCCGGCTGCTCGGCGTCTACGCGCTCGTCTGGGGCGCGCTGGTAGCGAGCGGCCTGTTCGTAACGCTGGAGACGCCGGCCGCACTCGCGCCGATAGCTGCCGATCTTGCACAGCGCGAGACGATCCGGGATATCCTGAGCTACATGCTCGGCGCGCAGGCGACGATGGTCGGCCTGATCTTCCCGCTCGCGCTCGGCATGGTCACCTTGATCGTGCAGCGCGACGAGGGCGCGGCGACTAATGCCGACGTTCAGGTCTATTACGAGCAGAGCCTCGCGTACGCCGTCGGCACGAGCGGGATCGCACTGGCGATCGCGCTACTTCTCGCGCTGCTCGGCCCCGAGGCGATGGTGCTGAACCTCGCCGGTCGAGCCAATTTCGCCGCATCGATCAGCTTGGCGCTGCTGGTCGCGCTCGGGGGTTGGCTGCTCATCAACCTGCTCGTGACCTGGCAGTTCCTCGTCACCAGTCTGTCATTCATCCGGCCGCGCTACCGCGCCGAGGCGCGCAAGCGCTTCGTCGCGGCGCACACCATCCCGCGCCATTTGTCGCGGCTGCTCGCCAACTATGGCTATCTGGCGATCGGCGAGGAGCTGTTTCGCGATGCGAGCGAACCGACGCCGTTCGCGATGGTGGGGGCGGCTTACGGCACCCGCGGCGAGCGTGCCGTCACCGCGCATGTTGGTCGGCCACGCACCTTGCGCGATATTCGACGAGCGCCGCTGCGCGCCGCGACGCAGCTGTGGGCGTGGCGGTGTCGCCGCGCCGGCGAGGCACCGGGCGGTGACAAGTTCGATTGGATGCTCGGGCTTGCCGGCCCGCTTGGACGCGAATTCGAGGGCGACGTCCTCATCTGCCGGCGGGTGGGCGGGGTGCCGCTCAGCGCGCTCGAAACCTGGCTGATCCGCCGCGCCCTGGTGTTTGGCGCGCCGATTGAGCCCGAGGAGCTGGGACCGAGCGACATTCTTGAGGAGCTCGGCGACCGCGTCGTGGTGCAGATCGACCGGCGAGCATTGACCGGATTTGATCTTGCGCTGAGCGAAATGCGCGAGTTCCACGCCTTCCTCCTGCGCGCATACAACATCGTCGATGAAGCGGGTGCCACGCGCAGCTATGCGGCCTTTGGCGAGTCCGCTGCCGAACATGCCAACTGGGTCCGCGAATACGCCCGGCTGTTCGAACGCGCGGTTGCCGAGCTCGAACGCGAGGACAGTTTCCTCGGCAGCCTTGCGTTCATGCCGGCCAATCTGATGCCCCACCCACGCGAGGGCGTTCCGGCAGCGATCGCCGCCGGACTGCATGATTTCCCCCAATACATGGTGCACCGGATCGGCCATTGGCTGACCGCGCAGCGCACGCCGCGGGGCGGCGGGCTGCTGGCCTTGGCGCCCGGCGCGCTGCCGCCCCAGATCGCCAAAGCCTATCGCCGCGTAGCGACGCGCAGTATCGGCGCCCATGAGTCCGCGCTACACGCCAGCGCGCTCTACAGCGAGGTTCCCGAAGGCGCGGATGAGGCGGCGGCGTGGGCCGCGCTGACGCGCGGTTGGCCCGTGCTCTTGAAACATCTCGAAAGCTCGGCCTATCTGATCGTCGCATCCTTCTGGCACGAGAATGACATCGGCGGCGAGCTTTACGTTGAGAGCTTCCTGCGGTGGCTGCATACCGCCGGCGACGTCGCCAAGGCGGATTTCGCCTATATCTTGCGCAGTGACCGATTAAGCGCCGAGTTGCTCGATCGCGACTGGACCGCCGTCGAAGCAGAGGTAGCGCCGCTGCTGCTCCACCCGAATTTTCGCGAAGCGTTGCCAGCCACGATCTTCTCGGCCCTGCTCGCCAATCTTCACGCCGATCTCCGGGTCGTGACAGCGTTGATCCTAACCGGCTGGGCAGGACCGACGCCGCGCATCCATGGTGCCGCTGCGATTGCCAAGCGTCTGGCCAGCACCATCGCGCCGCGCGACGGTTCGGCACTCGTCGACCTAGTCCGCACCTTCGTGCGACTGCGGTTCGCGGACTGGTCGTCAAGTGGCCGCAGCTATGTCTCCAATCTCGACGATCTCGTTCGCTCGCTCGACGCGATGACCGAGGGCGAGCGGATTCCTGGCCGCGTCTATTCAGTCGACACCCGATTTCGCGTCGGCTCGCTGGCCAACGACTGGTTCGCGCTGCTCGCGGCGCTGGGCGACGCCGCGGGGTTCGACGTGATTGCCGCCTGGCTCGGCGCCCTCGGTGACGATGAGCAAGGCCTCCTCATTGGCGACGAGAACCTGTGGCAGTTGACCGCCTGGCTGACGCGAACCGCTGCCGCCTGGTCCGAGCCCGCCAGCCGCGCCGGCTTGCGCGAAAGGATCAGCGCGCTCGGTCCCGCGCTGGCGGCGGAGGATGCCGGCGACGCACTGCACGCGGCGTTGGTGGGAGCGGTGGCGACGATCGAAGCGCACCGCACGCGCCGCCTCGCCGCGCTGCCGATTTCGCCCGACGTGCTCGCCACGCTGCGCGCCGCGGCGGCCGCCGCGCTGCGCACGCTTCCCGACACCATCGCACTGTTCCCGGGCGTGGAATTCGCGTCGTGCGTCGGCGGGCGCGGGACTAAGCTGGTCGACTGGGCCCGTGTCGACAAGCGTCTGCTGGTGGACGCGCCGCTCAAGCGGAATGAGGCCTTCGCCGATCGCTTTGCCAGGGTGGTCCGCGACCGGGCGGTCCGGCGCATCTGGCAGCACTATTTCAAGTTGCGGCGCCGCCGCGTCATGGTCGGCTCCAACCGCGCCCTGCTCGAGACCGCCGCCGCCGAAGGTGCTGCAATCATCTTGCGCGGGGCGCATCCGATCCTCCTGCTGGCGGGACATGACGACTGGCCCGATTTCGACGATGCCCAGCGTGACCTCGGCGACGCGGTGACGCAGCGCGAAAGCGCGACGCTGCCGGAAAGCTACCTCTATTCGTTCGGCGGGGTCGACGTCCATCGATCTGGTCTCGATCGGCACGAGCTGCTGGCGGATGATTTGCTAGAGCGGATCGACCTGACCGCCCCTGATCCTGGCGACCCGGTCGAGCTTGCCGCCAAGGCCGACACCGATCCGACCGAGGTCACCTTGACCGTTCGGCTGGGGGTGTCCGGGACGTGGCGCGACGACGAAGTAGTCGTTCTGGCCCTCCGCGCCAAGCGGACGCGCAAGCCACAGACCGCGACGCCGTGATGCCGAGCCGTCCCCCCGCGATCCTTCCACCCGATCCCTACGAGCACCGGCCACGCTCGCAAAGCTGCCGTATCCGGTCAAGGCCAGCTTCAACCTCGACGAGCATTGGCCGCTGCCCGTCGGCGACATCGACGTCCGCTTCGATGTGCAAACGTGCCGGATCGCGGCAATCGTCTGCACTTGGCCGCTGCGGGCGGACGATCGCGTGCCCGTCATGCACTCGCTCGCGGAAGGAAAAAACGGTTTCGGCAGGGTCGAGTTCGAGCTCCCGAGCCGGATGGAAGTCGAACATCTCGTGCGGACGAGTATCTCACGACCAGATACGACTCCGCCTGTCTTTCCACCGTTCGCAGGCGAGTTGCGACGCTTGAGGAGGCGCTCGGAAGGTATCGCGAGCTGTGGCAAAAGCTGCGCTTTCGGAGCCGATCCCGCGTTCGACTTCGATCCCGCCGGCATGGCAAAGAACTGACCGATGCTCGTACATGAACGGGCGACCGGTTGCGGGTGGCAGCAAAACGCCGGTGAAAGGCCGAATCTGGGTCTGGGCGCCCCTTCGTTGAAACCTGTCACAAACAGACGAGCGTTGAGGTTGTTGGCGGCGCAGTTAGAACCGACCGATGGCCGAGCCCCTGTTCAACCGCAAAACCCTCGTCCGCCAGCTCGCGGCGACGCCGCAGGTGACCGAGACGGCGCTCGCGGTTCTACGCTCCTGGGCATCGACCATCCGCGACGGCAGCCTGATCACCCAATCCGAGACCGAGGTGGAGGACCAGTTCAAGCGTCGCATCGTTGAGGATGTGCTCGGCTATCGGCCGTTCAACGACAGCGGCAGCTGGACGGTCGCGTCGAAGGCGGCAATCGGTGCGGGCGCGGTCGACCTGGCACTGGGGCACTTCACCCCCGCCAGCCGCACCATCGTTGCCCCGTTCGAGCTGAAGGGCGCACGCACCCGCGATCTCGATGCAATCATGGCTGGTCGCGCGAAAAGTCCGGTGCAGCAGGCATGGGAGTATGCCGCCGACAACGTGGGTACGAAGTGGGTGCTCGTCTCCAATTACCTTGAGATCCGCCTTTACAGCTATGCCGACGGTCGTCAGTTCGTCGAAACGTTCGACCTGTCGCGCGCGCACGAGCCCGACGAGGCCAAGCGGCTCGTCCTGCTGCTCTCGGCGGAGAACCTGCTCGGCGGGCGCACCGCGGAGATCCTCGCGCTCAGCCGCCGCGAAGACCGCGACATCACCAACGGGCTGTACCGGCTCTACAAGGAGCTGCGCGCCAGCCTGATCGGCGCGGTCCAGGCGGACAAGCCCCACATGCCCGCCATCGACGCCATCGGCGTCGCGCAGACGATCCTCGACCGCGTGCTGTTCATCGCTTTCGCCGAGGACAACGGGCTGCTCCCCGACGACAGCCTGCTGCGCGCGTTCGAGCATTCCGATCCATACAACCCGCGCCCCGTGTGGCAGAACTTCCTCGGGCTGTTCCGCGCGATCGACCAAGGCAATGTCGCACTCCAAATCCCGCGCTACAATGGCGGGCTGTTCGGGCGCGACCCCGTCATCCTCGACCTGAGCCTCCCTGACGCGATCTGCGAGGGGTTCAAGCGGCTCGCCGAATACGACTTCGCCAGCGAAGTCTCAGTGACGGTGCTGGGCCACATCTTCGAACAGTCGATCGCCGACGTCGAGACGCTCCAGGCCGAGGCGCTCGGCGAGGCGCCGCCGCAGGCGAAGGCAAGCGGCACCAGCGGACGGCGCAAGCGCGACGGCGTCGTCTACACCCCCGATTACGTCGCACGCTTCATCGTCGACCAGACGCTGGGCGCCCACGCGCGCGAACTCTTCACCGCCGTACTGGCGACGCACGCCGCACCCGGCGCGAACGCTGATGACGACCCAATCCGGTGGAAATCCGCCAAGGCTGAGCTCGCCGCCTGGCAGGACTATCGCGACCGCCTGACCGCGTTGCGCATCGTCGATCCCGCCTGCGGATCGGGCGTGTTCCTGATCATGGCGTTCGACTGGCTGAAGGCCGCGCTTGAGCGCGTCAACACGCGGATTGCCGAGCTGCGCGGCACGGGGCACGTCGGCGACCTGTACGATCCCGACAGCGAGATCCTCACCAACAACCTGTTTGGCGTCGACGTGAACGCCGAGAGCGTCGAGATTGCGAAGCTCAGCCTGTGGATCAAGACCGCGCGGCGCGGCAAGGTGCTCGACAGCCTCGACGGCAACCTGAAGGTGGGCGACAGCCTGATCGAGGACGCGAGCTACGCCTATCGCGCGCACGGCTTCAGCTGGCGCGGCGCCTTCCCGCAGCTGTTCGCCGAGGGCGGCTTCGACATCGTCCTCGGCAACCCGCCCTACGTGCGGATGGAACTGATCAAGCCGATGAAGCCGTGGCTGGAGCGGCGCTACGAGGTGGTGTCGGACCGCGCCGACCTCTACGCCTACTTCTTCGAGCGCGGGGTCACGCTGCTCAAGCCGGGCGGGCGGCTCGGGTTCATCAGCAGCTCCACTTTCTTCAAGACCGGCTCGGGCCGCCCGTTGCGCGAGTTCCTGCGCAAGCGCGTGACAATCGAGACGGTGGTGGACTTCGGCGACCTCCAGATCTTCGAGGGCGTGACGACCTATCCCGTCATCATGACGATGCGCGCTGGCGCGGCGGCGGCGACGCACGATTTGGCGTTCTGGCGCATCGATGCACTGCCCGCGGCTGATTTCGGCGCGGCGTTCGATGCGGCGAAGGCGCCCTACCCCCAGGCCGCGCTGACCGGCGATTCCTGGGAAATGGAAAGCCCCGCGCTGCGGGCGCTGCGCGAGAAAATCGTGGCGGGTCGCCCGACGCTGAAGCAGGTGTACGGCTCGCCGCTCTACGGAATTAAGACAGGGCTGAACGAGGCGTTCGTGATCGACACGCCGACGAAGGAGGCGCTGTGCCGCGCCGACCCGCGCTCGGCGGAGCTGCTCAAACCGTGGCTCGAGGGCAAGGACCTGAAACCTTGGCGCGCCGAGCCGCGCGGGCTGTGGGTCATCTACATCCCGAAGAACCGCATCGCGATCGACGACTATCCCGCAATCCGCGACTGGCTGCTGCCGTTCAAGTCGAAGCTGGAAGCGCGCGCGACGAAGCAGGAGTGGTTCGAGCTTCAGCAGGCGCAGGAGGCGTATGTTCCGGCGCTCGAACGGCCCAAAATCGTTTACGGCCATTTTCAAGACGAGCCAATCAGCAGCATCGGGGAGGCCGGGGTCTACTCGAACAACAAGACCTATTTCATGCCGAATGACGACCGGTTCCTGCTGGCGTTGTTGAACTCGGCGGTTGCTTGGTTTCACTTCACCAGCCGCACGACGGCAGTCCGGGGCGGGTTCTACGAAGCTACGGCACAACACATCGAAACGCTGCCCATCCCCGCCGCCACCGACGCGCAGAAAGCCGAACTCGCCGCGCTGGCGCAGGAGGCGCAGGCGGCGGCGGAGGCGCGGCTCGACCTGCAACGCCGCGTAGCACGCCGCATTCCCGACCTTGCCGCCGACCCGGCCGATGCCGTGCTGTCCACCAGGCTGCGCGAATGGTGGACGCTCCCCGACTTCGCCGCCTTCCGCAAGGAAGTACAGAAATCGCTGCGGGCGGACATTCCGCTGAAGGAGCGGAACGCGTGGGAGAGCTGGCTTGCCGAAACCCGCGCCGAGATCGACGCGCTCACCGCGCGCATCGACGCGACCGAGCAACAACTGAACGATCGCGTGTATCGCCTGTTCGGATTGTCGGAAGATGACAGACATCTGCTGAGAAGCACCATCTGACACCCTAGGCATGGATGCGCGTACAAATCCTTCGGGGGAGACAACGCTGCGTGTCGCAGATTCGAATAATGCTCGGCGCCTCGCCGACTGGCTCTCGGCGAGGCTATCACTGCCACGTCGGACCCGGTGACCTTTAACAAATCTCCTTAAAGCATGACAGTTTAGCTATACGGCCCGGGTCGCCGTAAGCGTCGCTCAAATGATGTGAACGGATGGCGTAAGTTGGGAAGCTGATTTGGCACCCTGGACGTCCGCTTCTGGGTCCAAGGAGACGGATTTCCGAATGTCACCTGCTCGGGGCAAACGGCCCTGCCGACGCAGCGTCATTTTAAAATCTGGTTGAACCCTCCCTGAGACTGGATGCGCCGCGTTACGGCCTGTAGCCAGACAACCGTGAGAATCGCCATCATCGATACCAGCACCACGCGCGCGGCGATCATCGCCGAGGGGCTGCGCGACGCCGGACTCGACGATCAGATCGTCATCGATCCCGCCGGCCCGCTGGCCCGCCAGATCGAGGCGTGCGCGCCCGAGGTTGTGCTCATCAACCTCGAAAACCCAAGCCGCGATCAGTTGGAGGACTTCTTTGCCATGTCGCGCGCGCTGGGCCGGCCGATCGCGATGTTCGTTGACCAGTCGGATGCGGAAAGCGCGCTTGCCGCGGTCGATGCGGGCGTCTCCGCATACGTCGTCGATGGCCTTGCCCGCCAGCGGATCAAGCCCGTGCTTGACGTCGCGATCCGGCGATTCCAGGCATTCTCGCGGCTTCAGGCGGAGCTGGCCGAGGCCAGAACCGCGCTTGCCGACCGGCAGACGATCGATCGCGCGAAGGCGATCCTGATGCGCCGGCGCGGTATCGACGAACCGGCGGCCTACGCGCTGCTGCGGGGTCATGCGATGCAGTCCAACCGCCGCATCGCCGAAGTGGCCGAGGCGATCGTGACGAGCGAGGCGCTGATGGGAGACCTGGCATGAGCACCGAGCGCTTCCGCATCGGCTTCCTGCCGCTGGTCGATGCCGCGCTGCCGATCCTGGCGCACGAGCTGGGCTTCGCCGAGGCGGAGGGCGTGGCGATCGAGCTGGTACGCGACGTCACCTGGGCAACGGTGCGCGACCGGCTGCTCTATGGCCACACCGACGCCGCGCACATGGTCGCGCCGCTGGCGATCGCCAGTGCGCTGGGGCGCGATCGGCCGCCGACGGCGATGACGGTGCCGTTCGTGCTGGGGCTGAACGGCAATGCCATCACGTTTTCCACCGCACTCGGCAAGGCATGCGGGCTGGGCGAGACGCTGGGTGATCCGTTCGCGGTCGGCGCGGCGCTGCGCGCGGTCCTGCAGACGCGGCGGCTGCGCTTCGGCGTGGTGCATCGCCATTCGAGCCATAACTACATGCTCCGCTACTGGCTGGCGGGGGTCGGCATCCGCCCCGACGTCGATATCGAGCTCGTCGTGACCAGTCCGCCCTTCGCCGCCGCCGCGCTGGCGACGGCGCAGATCTGGCGGCGCGGGGTGGAAAAGGTGCTGGCGATGCGCGCCGACGTCGCCGACGAGCGCAGGGAAGTGACGCAGCAGCTGATCCGCGCGCTGCATGCCGCCGCGGCGCATTTCGTCCAGCCCGAAACCGCAGAAGCGAGCGCGGCGATTCTCGCGCGTCCCACCTATCTCGACGCGCCCGCCGACGCGATCCTGCGCGCGATCACCGACCGAATCAGACTGGTTCAGGGCGGCGAACCCGTCCATTATCCAGACTTCATGTTCCAGTTTCGCGAGGCAGCGAACTTCCCGTGGCGCAGCCAGGCGGCGTGGCTTTACGCACAGATGACGCGCTGGGAGGGGCGGGGCTATGATCCGGGTGACGCCGCGATCGCGGCGGCGACGTTCCGCCCCGATCTCTACCGCGCGGCGCTCGCCGGGTCGGTCGCGGTGCTGCCGGGCGCCTCGTCGAAGCTTGAGGGTGCGCTGGGCGAGCCGATTGGGGCGGGATCGACGCAGGGGCGGCTGATGCTCGGCAACGACCGCTTCTTCGACGGGCGTGCCTTCGATCCCGACGACATTCCGGGCTATCTCGCCGCCCTGCCGTGAGGCCCCGATTGCAGATGCTGCAACTGCGAAAACAGCGCTTGTGCCGCGATGGCGAATCAGGCACCTTCGTCACCGCTCGGCAATGATGCTGGGCGCGAGATAACAGCGACACGCCTCTCCAGCGCTGGGGAGGTTCCGCTGACGGAAGGGCCGGCATCGCCGGCATCCGACGAGGCAACGAAGCCGCCAGGACGCACCCGATCAGGGTCGCCGTCCTGGCGGCTTTTTTCGTTTTGGGCTGAGCCGAGGGGACAGGCGATGGCAACGGCATTCTGGGAAGAGACGAGAGCTGAAAAGAGCGGCTTCTGGCAGAGCGGGCACGTGCCCACGCTCGTCGCGGCATTCCTTTATTTCGACCTCGCCTTTATGGTGTGGGTGCTGCTGGGGCCGCTCGCGCCCGACATTGCGAAGACGCTGGCGCTCACCCCGGCCGAAAAGGGGCTGATGGTGGCTGTGCCGACACTGGCGGGGGCGGTGCTGCGCCTCGTCAACGGGCTGCTGGTTGACCGGATCGGCCCGAAGCGGTCGGGCGCGATCAGCCAGGTGATCGTCATCGCCGGACTATTCACGGCCTGGGCGATGGGCGTCAACAGCTTCGCCGGCACGCTGGCGCTGGGCGTCGTGCTCGGCTTTGCCGGCGCATCGTTTGCGATCGCGCTGCCGCTCGCCAGCCGCTGGTATCCGCCCGAGCATCAGGGCAAGGCGATGGGCCTGGCCGGCATGGGCAATTCGGGCACCGTGTTCGCCGCGCTGTTCGCGCCGGCGCTCGCCAAGCTGTTCGGTTGGAACGCGGTGCTCGGCCTTGCCTGCATTCCGCTGACCATCGTCTTCGCGCTCTATCTGGTGATGGCCAAGGACGCGCCGGGAACGCCCGCGCCCAAGCGGCTCGCCGAATATCTGTCGCCGCTGCACCAGGCGGATGCGTGGTGGCTGATGGGCTTCTATGCGGTCACGTTCGGCGGCTTTGTCGGGCTGGCCGCGAGCCTGCCGATCTACTTTACTGATCGCTTCGGCCTGACGACGATCCAGGCGGGTTATGCCACCGCGGCGTGTGTCTTCGCCGGATCGCTGGTGCGGCCGATGGGCGGCGCACTGGCCGACCGGGTGGGCGGCGTCAATGCGCTGACTGCGGTGTTCCTGTTGGCCGCACTGGCGCTGGCTGGGGTGGCGAGCGCGAGCAGCTTCGCCGCGGCGCTGACGCTGTTCGTCATCGCCATGCTGGCGCTGGGCGTCGGCAACGGATCGGTGTTCCAGCTGGTGCCGCAGCGCTTCGCGGCCGAGATCGGCGTGATGACCGGGCTGGTCGGCATGGCGGGGGGCGTGGGGGGCTTCTATCTCGCCTCCTCGCTTGGCCTCGCCAAGCAGTGGACGGGCAGCTTCGCCCCCGGCTTCCTGATCTTCGCCGCGCTCGCGCTGGTGGCGCTGGCCGGGCTGACGATGGTCAAGGCCGGCTGGCGGCGCAGCTGGGGCGCGGCCGAGGGGGTGCGGATCTGATGCGCGCCCTCGCGCTCCTTGCCTTGACTGCGGCGACCCCGGCGACGGCGCAGACGATCAAGCCGCTCGCCGAAGCGCGCCTGCGCTATGAACATGCCGAGCAGGACGGGCTGCCGCTCGATGCCGATGCGGCGACGATGCGGGTCCGCGCCGGGGTGGAGGCAAGCGCCGCCGGCTGGTCCGCGCTGGTAGAGGCGCAAGGCAATCTGGCGATCGTCGGCGACTATTATGACGGGCTGCACGGGGTTCAGACCCGCCCGCTGGTCGCCGATCCGCAGAACATCGCGCTTTATCGCGCGCAGCTGCGCTACGCGGATAAGGGGCAGGCGGTGACGATCGGTCGCCAGCGCATCGCGCTCGACGACGAGCGGTTCGTCGGCAACATTCCCTTTCGCCAGAATGCGCAGACGTTCGATGCGGTGCGCGGCGAATTCGCGCCGTTGAAGGGCGTGAACGCGGACCTGAGCTATGTCTGGTCGGTGCGCACGCTGTGGGGCATCGACGGGGCGGGTGCGCGGCAGCGGGCGATGTCGGGCGACACGGTGCTCGCCAATCTCGCCTGGACCTCGCCGGTCGGCACGCTGACGGGGTTCGGCTACTGGATCGACCAGGACGAGGCGGCGGTGCAGGGCTTTCGCCTGTCGAGCCGTACCTTTGGGGTGCGGCTGGCGGGCACGCGGCCGATCGGGAAGGCCAGCCTCGCTTATGCCGCCAGCTATGCGCGGCAGAGCGACCATCACCGCAATCCCAACGACTATCAGGCCGATTACTGGACGGTCGATGCCGGGCTCGATCTCGACGGCCCGCGCATCGGCGGCGGCTACGAGGCGTTCGGCGCCAGCGACGGCCGCGCGCTGACCAGCTTCCAGACCCCGCTCGCCGCCAATTTCAAGTTCAACGGCTGGGCCGAAAAGTTCACGACCAAGCCCGCCGACGGTCTGCGCGACCTCTACGCCAGCGCCGGCTGGGGGTGGAAGGCGCTCGGCCCGCTCAAGGCGGTCACGCTGTCGGCGACCTGGCACCGGTTCGACAGCGACCGGGTGTCGCGCCGCTATGGCGAGGAGGTGGACCTGCTCGCGCAGGCGCGGATCGGCCGGACCACCGCCGGCATCCGCTACGCCGACTATCGCGCCGACAGCTTCGCCACCGACACGCGCAAGCTGTGGCTCCTACTCGACTGGACGATCTGATGATCCATGAACCCCTGAAAGCGCCCGAGGGCGATGGCCGCGCCCACCTGATCGTTATCGGCAATGGCATGGCCGGATGCCGCGCGGTCGAGGAACTGATCGCACGCGATCCGGCGCGGTATCGCGTGACGATCTTCGGTGCCGAACCGCGGGTGAACTACAACCGCATCATGCTGTCGCCGGTGCTGGCGGGCGAGAAGACGTTCGACGAGATCGTCATCAACGGCCATGACTGGTACGCCGAAAACGGTGTCACGCTGCTGAGCGGCGATCCGGTGGTCGCGATCGACCGCGCCGCGCGGACGGTGACGAGCCGCAGCGGCCTGAAAATGGGCTATGATCGGCTGCTGATCGCCACGGGCAGCGATCCTTTCATCATCCCGGTACCGGGCCACGACCTGCCGGGCGTCATCAGCTTCCGAGACATGAACGACGTCGAGGCGATGCTTGCGGCCGCCGA
>SXGQ01741827.1_pt1 | contig 31188 bp, 19 predicted proteins | sample 3178371 | NCBI WGS metagenome assembly SXGQ01 (sample SAMN11356859, study PRJNA531348) | freshwater metagenome | isolation source: freshwater sample F1-20 | place: China: Fuxian Lake, Yuxi | collected 2017-12-25
CGCGCTGCTGGCCTTCCACCGGTTGGATGTTCCATCGACCCTCAATGTGACCTTCCTGAGCACCAACTTGATTGAGAATGTTCTACGCAACTGGCGTGAAGCTACGGGCAACGTGAAGCGCTGGAATGAAAAGGAGGATAGAGGTTCATCCCTATCTCGACGGAGGCATCACCCGCGAACTCTTCGACGCATTCCGGGCCGAGGTGTTGGCGCTCGATGAGTGTGTGCGTGAGGTGGTTCTCAAGCTCTACATTGCCTTCAAGGCGGAAACGAATTTCGTGGATGTGGTCCCGCAATCCAAACGCTTGCGACTCAGCCTGAACATCGATTACCCGGATGTGGATGATCCTCGCAAGCTCTGCAAGGACGTCAAGGGTTTGGGCCGATGGGGTAACGGCAATACCGAGGTGTTTCTGGAAAAGCTGGAGGACCTGCCCTACATCATGGGGCTGGTCCGGGAAGCGCTTGAAAAGCAGCTCGGCGACGAGACTGACGAACTCGAATTCTCATGATCTACAGGCCCATAGTAACGCGTAAAATTCCAAAGTAACTTTAGTCTTGTTACTTGGCCGAATATCGCGTTACTTTGATGCTGATGAAGGCGCATTTACAGTCGAAAGCCGCTTCCTACCTCCGGGAGATTCTCGGAGTAGAGGCCGTGTTTACGCCATTTCCTGACCTTGGTCGGCTGCCGCTGCACATCACGGAATCCTACGAAATCGCCCATTGCGCGCTCATGGGTAGGGAATTCATGGCACTGCAGGGGTATGATGCAGGTCCGACTCCGGCGGCGATGGCGAAACACGCGGACTGGCTACACCAGAAAACCGGGCTGCGGTGCCTTTTCCTCCTGGAAACGGTCAGTGCCTATGAGCGCAGACGACTGATCGAAAGCAAGATCTCGTTTCTCGCGCCGGGTCAGCAGCTTTACGTGCCGGATCTCGGGCTGGACTTGCGCGAGCAGTTTCGGACACCGCAGCGGCACAGCCAGAGCCTTTCTCCTGCCGCGCAAGTGGTGGTGTTGGCGTGTCTGCTGCGGCGGCTGGATCCGCAGTCCGAATTCACCGGTGCCGGGCTTGCCGGGCAATTCGGCTACACCAAGATGACGATGACCCGTGCACTGGATGAGCTGCGCCAGCTGGAGCTGGTGGAGTGTGAGGGCGAGCGACGTTTTGCCCGCCATCGCTTCCTCATCACGGGCCGCGAACTCTGGAATAAGGCCCGCCCTGTTTTGCGTTCTCCGGTGAAGAAGCGCGTTTATGTGGACGAGTGGTTTGCCGGCTGTGATTTCAAAGCCGGAGAATCAGCATTGTCGGAATTGACGATGCTGGGTTTCTGGCAACGTGACACTTGGGCCATCACCAGTGGCGAATGGAAACACATCCAGACGGAGCCGGGGCTGCACATGATTCCCGTGGTGTCCAAGGACATGGCACATGCGGAATTCGAGATCTGGCACTACGACCCGCGCCTGTTGGCGGAAAAGCCTATAGTCGATCGGCTTTCGCTGGCGCTCAGCCTTGAATCCATCAACGATGACCGTGTGCAAATCGCTATCGATGAACTGCTGGGGGGTGTGCCATGGTAAAAGGACTCGACCGCTTCAAAGAGCACTTTGCGGGTTACGCGGATCGCTACGTCCTGATTGGCGGCACGGCCTCCAGTCTCAGCATGGAGGAGCTGGGGAGCGAGTTCAGGGCCACCAAGGATCTGGACCTGGTGCTGTGCGTCGAAACCCTCGACCGGGAATTTGCCGAGGTATTCTGGGAGTTCATTCGCCTGGGCGTATACGAGAACCGTCAGAAAAGCACCGGCAAGCGGCTGTTCTACCGGTTCCATGGCCCCGAGCAGGAGGGTTTTCCTGAGATGCTGGAGTTATTCGCCCGGGTGCCGGACGCGCTCGACCTCATGGGGGATACAGGCATCACACCCATTCCAGTGGATGAGGAAATCTCCAGCCTGTCCGCCATCCTGATGAATGGCGATTACTACGACTTTGTCATGGAGCGCCGGACCACCATGGACGGTCTGTCTTTGGTGAAGGCGGACGGTCTCATCCCGCTGAAGGCAAGGGCCTATGTGGATCTGTCCAAGCGCAAGGCCGCGGGGGAGGCGGTGGATTCCAAGAACATCCGCAAACACAAGAACGACATGGTCCGTCTCTTCACGGTGCTGGATCGGGGTGCCGGGATCACCTTGACGGCGAGCCTGCAGGAGGATCTGGCTGCCGCGTTCGCGCTCATGGAGCAGGACCCGCCGGACCTCAAATCGCTGGGAATTTCCCGTATCCCCTTGGCCGAAGTGCTGGACGGCCTGCGGCAATTCTACAATCTGTCAACCAGTCCCGAAAAATCATCATGAGCAGCAAGGACAACGCCGCCCAGATCCGCCTCGACGAGCGCCAGCATGTCGAGAAGCCACTGCTGGATCAGCTCGCCGGGCTTGGCTGGGAGATCATCGACCTGGATGCCAAGCAGCACCCGGGGGACAGCCACCGCTCCAGCTTCACCGAGGTGGTGATGCTATCGGTGCTGCGGGAGCAGTTGATGGTAATCAACCCGTGGCTGGAGGAGGATCAGGTGGATGAGGTGGTGAAACAGCTCACGGCGAATTTCCCGAGCACCAACCTGCTGCAAAACAATCGGCATGTGTTCAACCAGTTGCTGGAAAACACCAGCGTCAGCGAGAACCGCAAGACGGGCGAAAAAAGCCCGTCGGTGAAGTTCATCGATTTCAAAAGCCGGGACAACAACCGGTTCATTGCCGTATGCCAGTTCAAGATCCGCATCCTCGGCAGCGAGCACCACATCATCCCGGACATCGTGCTTTTCCTCAACGGGCTGCCGGTGGTGGTGGTGGAGTGCAAGTCGCCCAAGGTGAAGGAACCCATTCCCGAGGCCATCGACCAGCTCATGCGCTACAGCGAGCAGCGCGGGGCCAGAGGTGAGGGCAGCGCGCCTCTGTTTTACTACAACCAGTTTGTGGTCACCACATGCCGGCAGGAGGCGAAGTTCGGCACGATCACCACGCATACGGAAAAGCACTTTTACCGGTGGTCCGACCCGTATCCGCGCACGCTGAATGATCTGGAACATGGCAGCAGCAGCCCGAATGACCAGCAGCGCCTCGTGGCCGGGATGCTGGACCGGGACAATCTGCTCGACCTCATCCGCACCTTCACGATCTACAGCACCAACTCCAAGGGCGAGATGATCAAGGTGGTGGCCCGCTACCAGCAATTCCGCGCCGTGAAGCTCGCGGTGAAGCGCCTGCTCAATGGCAAGAATCCCCGCGAACGCAGCGGCATCATCTGGCACACGCAGGGGTCGGGAAAATCGCTGACGATGATGTTCATGGTGCGGGAGATGTATCGGCATCCGTCGCTCTCGAAATGGAAGGTGGTCTTCATCACGGACCGCACGCAGTTGGAGCAGCAGCTCGCGGAAACCAGCCAGAGCATTGGTTTCACGGTGAAGCCGGCCGATAGCATCAAGACACTGAAGGATTTGCTCCGCAGCGATGCCTCGGACCTTGTGATGGCGATGATCCACAAATTCCGGGAGACGGACCTCACGGAGACTTTCCCGGAGCTGAACAACAGCCCCTTCATCCTGGTGATGACGGATGAAGCACACCGCTCCCAGTATTCCCGGCTGGCGGCCAATCTGGACAAAGGCATTCCGCAGGCAACTCGGATCGGATACACCGGCACGCCCATCGACAAAACGGAGCGGGTGTTCGGCGACTACATCGACAAATACACGATGCGCCAGGCCATCGCCGACGGAGTGACGCTGGAAATCGTCTATGAGGGTAGGACGCACAACGCCGAAGTGCCGGACAAGGCCGGGATGGATGCCAAATTCGCGGACGTTTTCAGCGACTACAATCTTCAGCAGCGGATGGAAATCCTGGGATACGGGTCACGCACCGCGTATCTGGAAGCGGACACGACCATCGAGGCGAAAGCCAAGGACATGGTGCAACACTACCTGACGCACGTTTTTCCCAATGGTTACAAGGCGCAGATCGTGGCGACCTCTCGTGAGGCGGCCGTCCGTTACAAAAAGCACGTAGATGTTGCGGTCGCGGAAGCCATCAAGGCCTTGGAAGCGGCAAATCCGATGAAGCTCGACGTGGACACGCTCAAGAAGCTCAAGAGCGACGTGGTGATTTCCGGCAACCACAACGACGAACAGCACCTCACACCCTACACGAACTCATCCAAGCACGAGGCGACGATCAAGAGCTTCAAGCTGCCCTTTGGCAAAGAAGACGAGGGCGTGAGTGGAGATGTCGGCATCGTGATCGTCAACAACATGCTGCTGACCGGGTTCGACGCACCGGTGGAGCAGGTCATGTATCTGGACAAAATCATCGTCGCGCATGGCCTGCTGCAAGCCATCGCGCGGGTGAACCGGGTGGGTGGGGATTCGAAAGAGAAGGGCTTTGTCGTGGACTACGTCGGCATCGGCCACCACCTCAAGAAGGCACTTGATAATTACGACGAGCGGGAGCAGAAGGAAGTGCAGGATGTGCTGAGCTTCCCGGAGGAGGAACTGCGGGAGCTGAAAGCCAGCCACGATGCTGTCCTGGCCCTGCTGAAAAAGCACGGCCTCACCGACCTGAGCGATGCGGACGCGTTTTTCGATGTGTTTTATGACGAGGATCTGCGCTTCGAGTTCATGAGCCTCTTCAAGAAGTTCACCAAGAATCTGAATCTCGTCTTTCCCGCCAAGGAGGCTCTCGACTATATGGGCGACTATCAGTCCTTGGTGGCGATCAACGAGATGGCGGCGAAGCATTTCCGGGATGGCAGGCTGAGCATGAAAGGCATTCCGCCCAAGCTGCGCACAATCACCGACGCCTTTCTGGAATCGCGCGGCATCGACGTGAAGGTGGAACCGATTTCCATTCTGGATGAGGATTTCCAAAAGAAGGTCAAGAAGCACGAGCGCACCAAGACGAAGGCGGCGGAAATCGAACACGCCGTCCGCCACCACCTCGACGTGAACCTCAACGACGACCCAGAGCTACAAGCATCGTTCGCCGAGGCATTGAAGAAGATTTTCGAGGAGTTCGCAAACAACTGGAAGAAGATCTACGAGGAACTGGAGAAACTCCGTCAGCGCATCGTGGATGCCGGCAAGGAGCCTACCTACGGCCTGCACCGGAAAAAGCAGATGCCGATTTACCGGATGCTGAAACGAGAGATTTTTGGCGAGGAGCCTGTCATTGATCCGAATGCGCCATCCATGGCAGCGGAAACTCCACCTCTCTATGGAATGAAAGAGGAGGAGCGGATCAGCAAGCTCGTCGCCCTCACACAGCATCTCTATGAAGAAATCGAGCGTGAATTGAAACTCGTTGGATTCTGGGAAAGCATACCCGCCCGCAACAAGCTGGTCGCAGACCTACAGAAGACCATCCTGCAACCGGAGTTCGCGAAGTTGCCAGGCCTCATCAACAACCGGAAGCACATCATCAGCCGCTTGATAGAGATTGCCGAGAAAAACCACGACACGATTCTCTACGCCCACTGATGGACCTGAACTACCAGATTGTCCGTTCGCCCAGGCGCAAGAAGCTCACGATCACCGTTGAGCGTGATCGATCGATTGTCGTCCACGCTCCCACGACAGCGACCGATGAGGCGATACGCCATGTCGTGGATTCCAAACGGCAGTGGTTGTTCGAAAAAGTAAATCACTCTCAAAAGTATCAAGACCGTCCTCATGCCCCAGGGAAGGAAGTCGTGAATGGCGAATCCGTTCCCTATCTTGGCCGGGATTACCCCATCGAGATTGCAGAAACAAAATCCGGCGGCGTTGAGTTTTCCCGCCGGTTTCTCATTCCCGCAGCCCAGCAGGCGAAGCGGCGGAAGGTGTTGAAGGAGTGGTATGTCAGCCGCGCCACAGAAACCATCCTCCCCCGGGTGAAACGACACGCCAGTGAATTGGGCGTCGCGTTCGGCGAGGTGAAAATCGTGGACAACCGCTACCGCTGGGGGTCCTGCACGGTGAAAGACAACGTGAACTTCAACTGGCGTCTGATCAAAGCGCCGATGTTCGTCATCGACTACGTGATTGTGCACGAACTCGCACACCTGATGGAAACCAACCACACACCGCGATTCTGGAACATCGTCCGCGCCAAGGCCCCCTCTACGGAAAAAGCTAAAACATGGCTCAAGCAGCACGGCCAGATTCTGGAGGAGGAAGTGTGAAGTTGTTGCAGGATTTCGATCATGCCATCGGCTTCGACATCGCCGCGGAGTATGAGGAGGCGCTGAAGATACACCGGGGAGCGCGATGAACCTGAAGAAAGGATGAGCTGGATCATGGTCGATATTGAAGCCGACGGGCCGATCCCCGGCGATTACTCGATGGTTTCCTTCGGGGCTGTGGTGGTCGAGCCGGGATTGGAGCGGACCTTCTACGGCGAGATGCGGTCGATTTCGGACAAGTTCGTGCCCGAGGCGCTGGTGGTCAGCGGTTTCACCCGCGAGCAGACCTTGGTGTTTCCGGAGCCGGACGGCGTGATGAGGCGCTTCGCGGCTTGGGTGGCGGAGGTCGGTGATGGCCGGCCGATGTTTGTTTCCGACAACAACGGATTCGACTGGCAGTTCATCAACTGGTATTTCCACCACTTCACCGGAGCCAATCCCTTCGGCTTCTCGTCCACGAACCTCGGCAGTCTCTACAAGGGCTTGGTCGGTGACATGACCAAAAACTTCAAACACCTGCGGAAAACCCGCCACACGCACCACCCGGTGGATGACGCCAAAGGAAACGCCGAGGCGCTGTTGGCGATGCGGGATGAGATGGAGCTGAAAATCCGGCTGTAACCACCCCAATGTTGCCGTCTCCGGCCTGAAAAGTGCTGGGAAATTTAAAAATGGACGGAAACCGTCTTTTTCTGCATACGTCAGCACACATTGAACGACGATAAGCGAGTTTCTGACCTCCTCGATGACTTCCAGCAGAAGGGCATTTATGGCTTTGATCGCTCGCAGGTGGAGGCCGCGTTGCCCGTTTCCAGCGCAGCCGTCGGCAAAGCCCTCAAACGCCTCTCCGAAAAAGGGCGCGTAAAACGGCTCCGCAAAGGTTTTCACGCCATTGTCCCCGTGGAGTTCGCCATACAGGGTATCCCGCCTTCTGATTGGTTCCTGGACGACCTGATGCGCTCGCTGGACCTACCCTACTACATCGGCCTCCTCAGCGCTGCCGCCCTGCATGGAGCCGCCCACCAGCAGGTCCAACAACTCCAGATCGTCGTCCCACGGCAGGAACGTCCGATCGGATTACCCGGCCTTTCCATCCGTTTTTTCCGGAAACGGGATTTCGCCACCACCCCCCTCCAATCCCGCAAAGGCCACTCCGGCATGCTTCCCGTGTCCTCTCCGGAAGCGACCGCCCTCGATCTCGTCCGCTATGCCCGCTACGTCGGCGGACTCGACGTCGTCCTGACCATACTTGCCGAACTCGCGGAATCCATCGATCCGACGAAACTCGCCGCAGCCACCGCCACGGAAACCGAAGCCGCCCAGATCCAGCGCCTCGGCTGGCTGCTCGACCACCTCGACCAAACCGCCCTCTCCGACGCCCTTCACGCGGCACTCCCCGCTTCCAAGCCTCTGCCCAGAGCCGCCCTTGATCCCGGTGCCCCGCGCACCGGGCCCATCACCGGGAACCGCTGGAGGATTCTGGAAAACGCCCAACCGGAGGCCGACCTATGATCTCACCCGCCTTCATCACCGAATGGTCCCAACAGTGCCCGTGGATTTCGCCGGCCCAGGTGGAACAAGACCTCGTTCTTTCCCGCGGCTTGGTGGAAATCTACTCGGATCCGATCCTGAGGGAACGCCTGCTGTTTCGTGGCGGCACTGCCCTCCACAAAATCGTCATCAAGCCCGCCGCCCGCTATTCCGAAGACCTCGACTTCGTCCAACTCCGCGAGGAACCCATTGGCAGCACACTGGATCTTCTCCGGGAACGCCTGAACCCATGGCTGGGTGATCCGAAGAGCGACATCGGCCCGCGCGGAGCCACGCTCACCTATCGTTTCGAATCCGAGTTGCCGCCGGTCATCCGGCTCCGCCTTAAGATCGAAATCAACACCCGCGAACATCTCTGCCTGCTTCCCATCCAACAGACCGTGTTCTCCGTTGATTCGCGCTGGTTCACCGGTGAGGCCACCCTGCCCATTTACGCCACCACCGAACTCCTCGGCACCAAACTCCGTGCCCTCTACCAACGCCGCAAAGGCCGCGATCTCTTCGATCTCTGGCAGGCGCACCAAGCCGGCGTGCTCGATGCCCCCGCTGTCGCCGACGCTTTCGCCCACTACATGGAGGCGGAGAACCATCCGGTATCATCAGCCGAGTTCTCCCTGAATCTCGCCGCAAAGATGAAGCATGCAGGATTTCTATCCGACACGCCGCCGCTTCTCCGCCCCGGCATCCAATACAACCCCACCGAAGCCTTCGACTGGATCCAGGCGAATCTCATCTCCCGGCTTCCCTAATCCCAATTTTGGTCATGCGGGACGAGATGGAACTAAAGATTCGACTGTCATGAGTGAATCCTGTTGGTCGGTCTATATCATCCGCTGCGGCGACGGCTCGCTCTACACGGGGATCGCAAACGATGTGGAGAGGCGTTTCGGGGAGCACGTTTCGCAAGGGCCGAAAGCGGCAAAATATCTGCGCGGAAGGTTGCCGATGGAGATTGTCTATCGAAAGGAAATCGGCAACCGCTCCGAGGCGAGCAAGGAAGAGCTGAGGATCAAGAGGATGGGCGTGAAAGGTAAGCTGGGGCTTGTGAATGGCGGTTGATTGCGGCGGATAGCAGGATTTCCATTGGCGTGCCTGCGATCCGATGGCTAATTGCCGGGTCATGAAGATCCGATCCGCCATTGCGACCACCCTCTTTGCCTGCCTGCCCGCCATCGCTGGCGAGCGCCAGTCGGTGGCCGAGTTCACCCCCGAGGAATCCACGAAGCTCGACTGGGGTGTCGTCGATGACGGCGTCATGGGCGGCCTGTCGCAGGGTAAGCGCGAGATCAGCGATGACGGTGTCCTGCGTTTCTTCGGTACGCTATCGCTGGAAAACAACGGCGGGTTCTCGTCGCTGCGGACCGGGGATGTGAAGCTGGATCTGAGCGGTGCTGAAGGAGTCATCCTGCGTGTCAAAGGCGACGGCCGCACCTACCAACTGCGCTTCAGCACTGACGCCGAATACCGCGGGCGCGAAATGTCTTTCCAAGCCGGGTTTCCTACCATCAAGGGCGAGTGGACCGAGGTGAAGGTGCCCTTCGCACGTTTCGTTGGCAGCTGGCGCGGCACGGAGCTGCCCGACAAGGCATTCGACCCTTCCAAGATCCGTCGCCTGGGCTTGCAGTTGGCCGACAAAGAAGCGGGACCCTTCGAACTGCAGGTCGACTGGATCCGCACCTACGGCGACGATGATGCGAAGCCCTCTGAGGGAGGTTGAGAAAGTGTCGATCCTACGCGGACCTTGAGTAGCCTCCGCAAATCGAAGGGCCGGAAGAGCTTGGACGGTCGGATTCCGGATCGATACCTGCTTCACGAAACGCCAAGTGATTCTTACCTCCAGCGGACCGAATGTAACGTTAGGGATTTGGATGGGACGGTCGTCTTCACCTTCGCGAAGGAGCCGACAGGCGGATCGCTCAAGACGATTCAGTTCGCCAAGAAGCACGGCAAACCATGTCTCCACATAGGCCGGGCTGGCAGCACCTACATGCCGGAGTTGGCAAAACAGGAGTTAGTCAACCAACACGGCATCAAGCATCTCAACGTGGCTGGAAGTAGGGAGAGCAAAGACCCAAGAATTTACCTTTGGGTGACGGGCTTACTCGAAGACGCATTCTTTTGGTCGGAGATTCACCCTGGCATGCTGGGCGGGCCGGGAGAGGGCTGATTAGGTTCTTCGACTGCTGTGCCATTTCCACTCAGTCAAAGCACCAAGCGCAATCCCCACAGCGTAAGCCAGCAGATCCACCCAGTTGAAGGTCGTGCCCAATACCAACCTGCCTGGCAAAGTGGCGCGTATGGAATCAATCCATGGAGCATGGTAAAGCTGAGAGAATTCGACACCCCATGCGAACGTGAGGGCCATCAGCGCGTTTGTCATCGTGGATGCATGGGGCAGCAGAAAACCGAAACCGACAAAGACCATCAGAGCCCACAGTGCATCACCACCATGATTGGATACCGCCGGCGGCAACGGCATAAAATCGGCACGCCACAGTAACCCGATTGCGATCACTGCCAGGACAAGGGCTGCATACACCACGCGGTTTCGTGGCGGCGGCAGTGTTGGAGAGGAGTTTCGGGCAGGTCGGATGTGGAGGCGATGCTGCATCGGATGGCGGATCTTTTGACGCCGGAGACGGGAGCGGGCAAGGTCGATGATTGGTGATTGAGAATCTGGCGTCCCGTATCGAAGCACTTACCCAGAGGGACCGAATGACTCGAATCGCAACTCATGGTAGAGAGGGGGATTTTGCGGCGAGTCGAAAGCAAACCAAGGAGGCTTCCGTCGCGTCACGGATGAAACCGCTAGCTCGCACAGTGCGGTAGAGGCGCATTGGGGCGTGTGAATCCTGTGCCCCCACCGTCAGGGTGCTTGCCGGGCTTGAATCCGGAACCGCCTCGCCAATGCGGCGTGAACTTCGACGGGATTGAAGAATGTCCGGCGGCCAATCTTGTAAAATGGGAAGTAGCGGCGTGCCTGCCACTCTCGGAAGGTGCGAATGCCTGGACGGGATTCCTCGTCTGGGAAGAGAATTTCTAGGCATTTTTCAGCACCCACTAGGATGGGGTGTTCGCGGCAATTTTGATCAGGTTGTTGCATCATGGCAGCAACTAAACGTGGGACGGTGAGGATTTCGATGGAGCCAGTTGTAGCGGATCGAGAGCGATGCCAACGCCAAACCCTTCTCGCACCTGGCGGCATGGTCATGCTTCAATTCATGTTCGGATCGAATCCGCGATTGGTGATATCCAACCCCAGTTGCATCAATGTTGCCTTCGCTTGGGCCGCTTCACGGGCGCTGGGTTTGTTTGCGGGCATGATTTTGGCAAAGCGGCCGACTGCTTCTCCGGTTTGCAACGGTCCCGGATCCTCAAACTGGACGAACCCGCCTGAACAGTTCCTTACGATTCTCAACAACCGTGTCGCTTGGATCGAGAATCCCTCAGCCATCAAGGCGACGACCTCTTTGCGGTTTGCGGACAGGGAAGGGGGAGTTTCGAGGTCTAAGTTGCCATCTGCATCCGGGAGGTTTGCCCATGCCTCCGCGATGAGCACGACCGCCTTTGCGTGGTGAGCGATGGCAAATAGCTTTGCTACCTCCGCAAACCGTTCCTTGGCGGCATCATCGGTTAGAGCGGTCGGGACACAGAACATGAAGCCCGCCTCGGTATCGGCAACCACGGTCGGGGGCACACTCCCGGTGGTTTTCATCATGTGAAGGGAATAATTCTCGGCCAAGGCAACGATTGCTTCCAGGCCGGCTGGATTCTTCTCCCTGTGGCTTCTCTTCACACCGGAGGATTAGATTCCCCCTTGTGATTTGACCAGCGATTCCAGTCGATACCCATTTGGTTACTCCGCCTAACGGTCATCGGCCCGCAGCGGTATGACACGCAGCGCTTGCCTGCCACCTTCCCGAATGCCAGTTTTCCAACTCGCAACCGGCTCTCACAAAGTCGGTCGGGCCAATTCTTTTTTAGTCATTTTGCCACAGGAACAAACGGGTTGAAACGATGCCTTGGTAGCATCCTCCTAGAGTAATGGCTTTACCTCTGTTACCAATGGTTTTGCATCAGGACCTCGGCGACCTGAAATCAGCCGTAGTCTACAGGGCGTTACTTGCAACGCCGAAGGTTGCATGAGGGCCCAAGGAGCCCCAGCTCACGGCGCGGCGAATTTGGGCTGCCTTCGTTCCATGTTCAGCGCTTCGCTTGATTGTGTGCCGCGGCATGCGTCCCATTAGCCCAAATTCGGATCGCTCGCCGCTCAAATCTTGATTCAGAATTCATGATCTCCTATCGATCCGCCGTGCCCCGGACCATAGCTTGGTTCAGCCACTGAGCGGTCGGATTTTCGGGGACGTCTTAGAATATGGATTCGACTCTCAAGGATAAATCTGCTCTTGGCCTACCGGTTCTTGGTTCCGCTTCTGGGTTGGTTCTGGAGAAGGAGTTGGGATCCGGCGGAACTTCGGTGGTCTGGCAGGCACTCGAGACGCAGACAGGAAGGCGGGTTGCCTTGAAGGTGCTGGTGGATTTATTCCCTGATGGTCGAGCATTCCGGTCCCTTGAGAAGGAAGTTTCGCTGGTGAGCCGCCTTGACCATTCCGGGATCTTGCGCATTCACCGGATTTTCCGGGATATGAACGGTCGACCTGTCGTCGAGATGGAGCTGGCCGAAGGCGGCAGTCTGGCGACGAAAGCCCTGGGACAGGGCGGCTGTCTTTCCTGGGTGGAACTCCGTCCCTTGGCGTTGCAGCTATGCGACGCCTTGAGCCACGCGCACGGGCTTGGGGTGATCCATCGCGATATCAAGCCGGCGAACCTGTTACTGGATGCCTCTGGTTCGCTCAAGCTGGCGGATTTTGGATGTGCTGCACTTGGCGGGAACGCGCGGATCGATACATCGGCAACGGTGACGTTGGTTTCGCAGGGCACGCTGGCATACATGAGCCCCCAGCAACTCAATGGCGCGAAGCCTTGTACGGCGGATGACATCTATTCGGCGGCCGCGACCCTGTATGCGCTGTTGTCCGGACGGCCACCGTTCCATACCGGTTATCTGGCCCATCAGATCCTCACGGTGCGTCCTCTTTCGATCGAGCGCCAGCAGCGTGAATTAGGGCTGGGTCATCCGGTGCCGCCGGCTGTGGCGAGGGCGATTGCTGCCGCGTTGGAGAAGAATCCCGCCCGGCGTCCCGCTTCCGCCGAGGTGTTCCGCAGACAGCTTGAGGGTGGTTGCGCGCCAGTTTGGCGGAGGAGACAGGTTCTTGCTCTCATCGGAGGGGGGGGCGTGGCGGCAGCGGTTGGCATGGCGACTCTGGTGAAATCAAAGCGTGATGATTCCGGTTTGGCGTCTGCACCAAACGATTCGGCTGCCCCGCCGTTGCTAGGCCCTGACAAGGAACTTCTCACTGGTGTTACGATGCCTGACGGTTTCTTATGGATTGGTGGACATTTTACAAAGATTTCCGATATGCGTCGCCGAGGGCTTGCGCGTTTGGACGCGAATCGCTCGCTAGATCCCTTGTTCCATCCTGGTGGCGGGGGAGTGATCCGTGCAATTGCCGCCATGGAGGATGGCAGCGTGCTTGTGGGCGGGGACTTGGACTGGGAGACGCAGAAGGTGGCCGGCAACCTGGCACGATTAGAGGCCGATGGTCGACTTGATGAGCGCTTCAGGTCGGGATGCGACTGGACGGTGCTTTGCCTGGCACCTGATTCCAGAGGCGGGGTGCTGGTCGGAGGACTGTTCGAGGAATTCGGCGGCTTGAAGCGTCAGCGGATAGCGAGGCTTGGGCCGGATTTATTGCCGGATCCCGAGTTTAATCCCGGAGCCGACGGAAACGTGTATTCGCTCATACCATTGGCTGATGGCGGACTCTACGCCGGCGGGAGGTTTCGAACGATCGGTGGCGCGCCGGCAGCCTACCTCGCCAAACTGCAGCCCGACGGTGGTCTTGACGTGAGTTTTCCGATTGTCGTCGACGGGGAAGTTTCGGTTCTTTGTCTGGACCGTGATGGACGACTTCTTGTTGGTGGCCTTTATCGCAAGGTGAACGGGGAGCTTCGCCCGAGCCTTTTCCGCTTGGATCGGGACGGAAGTCTGGATCTCGGCTATAATCCACTGCTTGGAGGTAACGTGCTTACCATCATCCCGTTGCATGATGGATCGGCTTTGGTTGGAGGCGAGTTTGGGATACGGGGAATGGCGGGGCCGGTTTGTTTAGCCAAGATCTCCGCCGACGGCGTCGTGGAACCCATCTCCAATCCCCGGCCCGAGGGGACGGTTCTCGGGCTTGTCGCGGGTGGAAAAGGCCATCTCCTCGCCGGCGGGAAGTTTGTTCTTGGAGACGGGAGCGGACCGGGCAATGCGGTCTGGGTGGATTTACCGCAGGCCGGTGGGCTTGAGCTGAACCGCGTGGCAGGGCATGCACTGTGGCAAATCCCGGCTTCCGGACCTCTTCTGCATGCGGTGGAAATGGCATGGTCGTCCGAAGGCCGTGAAGGATGGTCGGCGCTCCCGGCTCCATCATGGACAACGGAGGGTTGGATGGCTGACGCTACCGGACTCCCGGCTGGTGCGGTTGTGCGGGCGAGGGGTCGGCTTTGCGGCGGCGTTCACAACGGGAGTTCAAGCCTGTTCGAAGTGCGCTCGACCGGGCCGTGAGGCGCGAATCGGTCAGCTCTTTCGGCAGCAATGGGTGGAACAACCCATTGCCATCTGCTGTCTTTTCTCCGAAAAGCCTTCGCCATTCAACACGATGTCTTCTGTGCTGTTCCATCTTGAGACGCCCGATGGCGGAGTGTTCCCCATTGTAGGCCGACGCTGTTTGATCGGGCGCTCGGCCGATTGCGATGTCCGGCTTCCCTCGCCGGAGGTTTCCCGGCGGCATGCAATGATTCTCTGGCATGAGAAAGAGGTTTGGCTCGTGGACACTGGCTCCAGCGGAGGCACCTGGCTCAACGATGAGAAGATCTCCAAGGCGGCCAAGCTGGAGTCCGGCGATCTCATCGGAGTAGGGATCACCGCTCTCCGTTTCACGGCGGCCTCGGTTTCCACGGCTGGCGGACGTCCGGGCAACGCTTTGGCGGAGACCACCCGACCGGGCGATGCCGAATGGCTTACCACCAGCGATACCGCGGTGATGTGGCTTGACGGTGGAGGGCGGATCGCCGGTGGCTCAAATGAGGCGATGTCGTGCATGGCTGCCTTTTTCGAGGGCTCCTCCGATACCCTGCCGGCCTCGTTGGGCGAGTGGCTGGAGGGTGGGACTTCCGGGCGGATGCCTTTCGAGTGCAGGGTGGGGGACCAGCGCCTTAGGATCTCTGTCTTTCCGGGCGGTGGGGATCAGTTGCTGCTGGTGTTCAAACGCATGGAGCCTGCTTTCAGCGCCGCTTCATTGAAGCGGATCGGACTCAGTCCTGCCGAGTCGGCCGTCGTCCCCTGGCTGGTCCGTGGCAAGCGTAATGACGAGATCGCGCTGATCCTCGGCTTAGCCCCAAAAACGATTGAAAAGCAGGTGGCTTCCGTATTGTCGAAGCTCGGTGTCGAGACGAGGACGGCCGCGGCATGGAACATCATCGAGCGGACTGGGGCGCATCGGTGATGCGGTGTTAGAGCCGAGCTGAATGGGTGATCCCACCCATTGCTGTGTGAGGCCAAAATTGTAAGTCTTGGCTTGAAGTTGCCCATGCCACTACAGCAACGACAAGGCTGGGCTGCTCTGGGGTTGATTACCCACCGTCCAACCTAGAAGGAGTGAAGTGGATCGGAAAATCATCCTTAGCCATCAACCATTCAACCCAAGACCACCATGACCAAACCAAACCACACCTGGGGGGCGATCCCCGCAATGATCCGGGGCATTTTTGGCTTCGTCTATCTCTCCGCGCTCACGTCATCCGTCCATGCTGGCATCACCGGCTCGTGGCATTTCACCGGCGCGCGGTTTGAAGGCAGCAACTCTGGAAACCCTCAGATCACCCGCACCACAGGCACGGCGGTGATCTCACAATCGGGAGAAAACTATACGGTCACCTTCCAATTCCCTGGTGCATCACCCGTTGTGACGGTACCCCTCACCGCCGTGGGATCGGACTATCGCGCCGAGGTGCAAGTGGATAGCCCGCCGTATGATATCACCCGCTCCGTCGTCATCCGCGATCACGGCGACGATACATTGACCATCAATTGGGTGGATGCCGGTTATGAGCAGGAGTCGCCCTACGGCGGCTTCCCCGACATGCAGAAATTCTCGACCATTTCCGGTGCACTCACCAAGGCAGCTGCGCCCGTGGCGGATCCGGATGCCTGGGAGGGCCTCTGGAATTACGATGGACACCTGTTCGAGGCGGATGCCTCCGGCGAGGGATTTCACGAGAACTTCATTGAACTATTGGACATCGTGCGCGACGGCCCTGTTGCATTCTCGACCACTGATCTGACAGAGGATGACACCATTTCCATGAACCTGATCGATGGAGAGCTCCGTTGGCAGGGTGTTTTTCCGAATAATGATATCTTTTTCGAGAACGAATTCATACTATATGAATCCACTGGGGAAATGGAAGACCTATCAAGCATTCAGCTCGGCGGTGGGCGATCTGTGCTGCTCTGGTTCGGACATGGAGCCCGGCAAACGACGATCAAGTCGACGAGTTCGGATCCTGGCAGTGGGCCATACCCGAGCCTCCAGTATGTCTCTGCCGAGGTTGGACTGATGACCCTCCCTTCGGGCCCACCCGGGCCAGACACCCCGCCTGCGGATGGTGTCACCGATACCGACTCCGATGGTGTCACCGACCTTCTTGAATACGCCTTCAATCTCAATCCGGCGGTTTCCGACCGCCACACACTTACCGAAGGCAGCGGCAGTTCCGGACTGCCCGCCATGCGCCTCGATACGAGCACCACGCCCGCCCGCCTGCGCATCGAATATGTGCGCCGCAAGAATCCCGCGGCCGCCGGTATCAACTATCAAGTCCAGTGGTCGTCCAACCTGAGCTCATGGACCACGGACGCTGGCACTGCAACAGTTACCTCGATCGATGAGATCTGGGAGCGTGTCGTTGTTACCGACCCGTCACCGGATGCGAAGCGTTTCGGCCGGCTGGCGGTCTCGCTCACGCCTCCGCCGCCGCTTTGAGCCGGTCCCGGGAAATTTTCTCCACCATCCATGCTCCGCGGATTCCACCTGCCATCATCCTGTCACATGAAATCATTCGCCCTGTCCTGAGGAATCCGTGATTTCAAACCTACCTCCATCGCCATACCTGATCGCCCGATCAATGTCCACACCCCCATGAAACTCCGCACCATCCTCCTCGCGCCGCTCCTCGGGTTGCTGCCGCTGCCCCACGCCGGTGCCGGCACTGTCACGGCGATCACCGCCGATGTCACGCTCGATACACGCACTGCGGGTCCCGTGACGATTCCCGATCCGGCGCTGCTCGCCGCGCTGCGCACGGCACTGGTCAAGCCGGCCGGCGACATCACCACGGCTGACCTGCTCACGCTCACCACGCTGCGCATTGCCGGCCTCGGCATCACCGACCTCACCGGCCTGGAAAAAGCCACCAACCTGCGCATCCTCGACGTCCGCCGCAATGCCTTCACCGATCCCGCCGCCCTCTGGGCGGTGCTCGACCAGATCACGCCGATGTATTGCCTTTATGTGGATGTGAGACGTCCGGGCAATGATCCTGCCGGCCTGATCGTCGAAACACTCGTCGATACGACCGGGAACTCCTTCTTTATCCTGGTGGATGCGCCCAATCTGCCGACGCTGGACTTTAACTCGCTCGAAGTGAATGCGTCGAACCCGGCCAATCTGCAGGCACTGCAGGTGATTTCCGATGCCGGGGTGGAAATCGACACCGGCGGAGTGAACCTGCCACCCTACGCCAATGCCAGCGCGGATGTCAGCAATGCCGCCACCAGAACGGTCGTCCTAAGCGCCAGTGCCGGCGATCTCGACGGCAGCATCGTGAGCTTCGCGTGGTCGTGGCCCGGCGGCTCGGCCAGCGGTGCCAACCCGAGCGTCACACTGCCCTATGGCATCACGGAAATCACTCTCACCGTCACCGACAATGACGGTGCCACGGCTAACAGCAACACCACTGTAACCGTCACGCCACTGGCCACTGTGGACGCAGACGGCGATGGGCTCAACGATCTGCTGGAATTCGCCTTCAATCTCGATACTGGCCGCCCGGATCGAAGGGTTCTCACCGAAGGCACGGGCACTGCGGGCCTGCCGACGGTCCGGTTGGACAACAGCACCACGCCCGCGCGCCTGCGCATCGAATTTCTTCGCCGCAGGGATGCCGCGGCACTCGGCATCGCCTACGAGGCGCAGTGGTCATCCAACTTCTCGTCATGGTCATCCGGTGCCGCCAACACGCAGGTCGTTCCCATTAATGAAACATGGGAGCGCGTTATTGTCACCGATCCATCACCCGCCACCCGGCGCTTCGGACGCATGGCAGTTTCACCGGTCAATCCACAATAGGACCAAACCGACATGCTCACCCGTAACATCCGTTGTCGCTCGATCTGATCCACGCAGGATGACCGAGATATGAGAATCGCAAAATTTCGACGAACATCCTGCCTTGCGAAGCCAGTTTGAAATGCGTGGACAGCTCGCCTCGGATCGAGCGCTCCCTCCCAAATCCAATGCCTTTCATCCATCTTCACCAATCCTGATTCATTCGCTCACACACACGGCACATCGACTCATGAAACCACATCTCATCTGCTTGATCATCGGCATCGCTTGCCACTTTCTCGTCTGGCAGCCGGTAATGGCAAACGACCCCATCGTCCCGCCAGTCGACATGTCACTGATCCCGTCTGGAGCTTTTACGATGGGCCGGACGAGTGGTGACACCGATGGCGATGCCCCACCGGCAGTCACAGTCACATTAAGCTCGTTCATGATCGGCAAGCACGAGGTCTCAAGGACTCTGTGGAACGATGTGCGCGCTTGGGCGTCCGCCAATGGCTACACGGACTTGGCAACCGGTGGCAGCAGGGCGCTCAGCCACCCTGTTTATAGCATCAGTTGGTTTGATGCGGTGAAATGGTGCAACGCGCGCAGCGAACGGGAGGGGCTAACGCCGTGCTACACCATCGGTGGCGCAGTGATGAGAACCGGAACCTTGGTTCCGGCTGTGAATTGGAATGCCAACGGCTACAGGTTGCCGACCGAGGCGGAATGGGAAAAAGCGGCCCGCGGTGGCGTGGCCGGCAAGCGCTTTCCATGGGGAACCGACACCATCAGCCACACCGAGGCGAACTTCCAGAACAATGGCGGCGAAGCATACGCAGTGGGAACAACGGGCTATCATGCGACACATGGCATAGGAACTGCGCCTTGCGGCAGCTTTGCGGCCAATGACTACGGGCTGCATGATATGGCTGGCAACGTCTGGGAGTGGTGCTGGGATTGGTGGGGTTCGAATTATGTGAATGGCGCTTTTGATCCAAGGGGTCCCGCATCGGGAGATTACCGGGTATTCAGGGGGGGCAGTTGGTTCAACAATGCCAAAAGCGCCCGCTCGGCGAACCGTGGTGTCAATTTCCCCACCGTCGTGAGTACCACCTTTGGCTTCCGCGTGGCACGCAGTGCGATCCCTTCAGTCATCCCACCTGAAATCACCGGCCATCCATCCGCCGCCACAATCAACAGCGGCAGCACCACCACCCTCACGGTTGCCGCAAGCGGCTCCGCGCCACTGGCTTATCAATGGTATCAGGGTGCTGCAGGGATCACGGACACACCAGTGGGCACGGATTCATCGTCGTTCACCACACCCGCGCTTTCCATGGACACCAGCTACTGGGTGCGGGTGAGCAACTCCTCAGGCAGTGCGGATTCCGCGGCGGCCATGGTCACGGTGATCGTGCCTCCTTCCATCATCAGCCATCCAGACTCGAGGGAGATCTGGGACTACGAATCGGCCACGCTCTACGTCACCGCCAGCGGCTCGCAACCGCTCAGCTATCAATGGTATGCGGGATCGCCCGGCGATACCAGCCAGCCCGTCGGAACGGGAGATGCGTTCAGCACAAGCTTCGGCGGCACTTATTGGGTGCGGGTCAGCAACGCCGCAGGCAGCGCGGATTCCGGGGCGGCATCGGTGACGGTGAGGTTCCTCCCACCCGATCCTCCGCTGATCATCAGCCAGCCCGCGTCAGCGACGATTCCCAGCGACTCGTCCGTCACCCTCACGGTCGCGGCCAACGGCACCGCGCCGCTGTCCTACCAATGGTATCAGGGCCCCGTGGGCACGATGACGATGCCGGTGGGCAGTGACTCCAACCGTTTCACCACTCCCGCACTGACGCAAACCACCAGCTACTGGGTGCGGGTGAGCAACTCTGCCGGAAGCGTGGATTCCGAGCCCGCGACCGTGGCAGTCATTTCCTCCGCGCCATTGATCATCACGCAACCGGTGTCCACCACGGCCCTCACCGGCAGCACCGCCACTCTCAGCGTCAATGCACGGGGCAGTTCGCCGCTGGCCTACCAATGGTATCAGGGTGCGGCGGGTGTCACCACCACGCCCGTGGGCATCAATTCCGCCAGCTTTACCACTCCCGCTCTCACCACAACCACCGGCTACTGGGTGCGGGTGAGCAATTCCTTCGGCAGCGTGGACTCAGCCGCTGCGACCATCAAGGTGCAGGCATCCGCCCGGGAGGTCGCCATCCCGGACCCGATCCTGCTGGCGGAACTCCGCAAGGCGCTCGCCAAGCCGACCGGAGCGATCACGGATCTGGACCTGCTCACGCTCACCACGCTCCGCATCAACGGGCTCGGTATCACCGACCTCACCGGCCTGGAATACGCCACCAACCTGCGCATCCTCGACATCCGCCGCAACAATTTCGCCGACGCCGCCGCGCTGTGGGTGGTGCTGGATCAAATCACACCGATGTATTGCCTCTATGTCGATGTCCGCCGGCCGGGCCAGACGCCCTACGGAATCGTGGCGCAACAACTCACGGACACCTCCGGCAATTCCTTTTTCATCCTCGTCGATGCGCCGAACCTCCCCAGCCTCGATTTCAACTCGCTGTCGGTGGACACTTCCAACCAGTCCAACATCAGCGCGCTGCAAACGATCAATGAAGCCGGTGTCGCCGTGGAAACCGGTGGCGTCAATCTGCCACCATCCGCCTACGCCAGCGCCACGGTGGTCGATCACGCGGCCCGCTCGGTGCAGCTCTCGGCGGCTTACAGTGCGGATATCGACGGCACGATCACCAGATACGCATGGAGCTGGGCCGGTGGCTCGGCCAACGGCTTCAGCCCGGGCGTCACACTGCCTTATGGCGACACACTGGTCACCCTGACGGTCACCGATGACGACGGGGCCACCGGCAGCTACAGCTTGATGGTCACCCTCCTGCGCCCATACAGCACGCCGGCGGTGGCAAACCTCACGGCCAGCCAGCGCGCTGGCACGCGGCTGGTGGACATTCGCTACGATGTGAGCGCGTTCACTCCTGCAGTCACCAGCCGCTTGCGGATTTCCAGCGATGGCGGCACCACCTTCAACGTGCCGGCCACCACCCTGAGCGGTGCCATCCGCGGGCCGTTTTCCACCGGAGCCGGAAAAGCCATCGTCTGGGACGCCGGGGCCGATTGGCCGCAACAGTTCAGCCAAACCATGCGCTTCGAGGTCACGGCGGACGATGGCATCGGCACCCCGGACGGCATGTCATTGATCCCCGCCGGCAGATTCACGATGGGCCGGACCAGTGGCGACACGGACTCCAACGCACCGCCGGTGGACGTGAACGTCAGCGCCTTCTACATGGGCAAAAACGAGGTCACCAAGGCACTCTGGGACGAAGTCCGGACATGGGCGGTGGCGAATGGCTACACGGATCTGGCTGCAGGCGCCGGCAAGGCCGCCAACCACCCGGTGCAGTCGGTGAGTTGGTGGGATGTGGTGAAATGGTGCAATGCGCGCAGCGAAAAGGAGGGGCTCACACCCTGCTACACGGTGGGCGCAGCGGTGATGAAAACCGGAACCACAGTCCCGACGGTGAACTGGAGCGCCAACGGCTACCGCCTGCCGACCGAGGCGGAGTGGGAGAAAGCCGCGCGCGGCGGAGTGAGTGGAAAACGTTTCCCATGGGGCACGGACACGATCAGCCACAGCCTGGCGAATTACCTCGCATCATCATCTTTAATCTATGACTCCAGCGGATCAGTGAACAACCATCACCCTGCCTACAACGATGGAACGTCCATTTACACGGCTCCGGTCGGAAGTTTCCTTGCGAATGGCTACGGGCTTTTCGATATGGCAGGCAATGTGTGGGAGTGGTGCTGGGATTGGTATGGGGCATCAGCGTATGCGAACGGCGCGTCAGACCCACGGGGTGCTGCATCCGGCACGAACCGGGTGATCCGCGGCGGCAGCTGGGGCTGGAATGCGAGCCACGGCCGCGCAGGAAGCCGCTCCGACAGCAGCCCGACGAACCGCGGATTCACCACCGGCTTCCGCGTCGCCCGCAGCCCGCTCGCCGATGTGGTGCCACCCACCATCACCAGCCAGCCCGCATCGACTTCCGTCGTCGGCAACACCGGCGCCACCCTGGCCGTGGCCGCCGCAGGCACCGCGCCGTTCAGCTACCAATGGTATCAGGGCGCGGTCGGCGTTACCACCAACCCGGTGGGATCGAACGCAGCCGCATTCAGCGCCCCGGCCCCGGCGGCCACCACCCGCTACTGGGTGCGCGTCTCGAATGCCGCAGGCAGCGTGGATTCCATCGCCGCCACGGTGGATGTCATGTCGCTGGTGCCATCCGGGAATTTCACCATGGGCCGCAGCAGCGGCGATGCCGATGGCAACGCCCCACCGGTCACAGTGAACACCTACGCGTTCCAAATCGGAAAATTCGAGGTCAGCAAGGCGCTGTGGGACGAGGTGCGCGCCTGGGCGTTCACCAATGGCTACACCGACCTGCCGGAGGCGGGCGGCAAGACACCGGAACACCCGGCCCACGGCATCAATTGGTTCGATGCCCTGAAGTGGTGCAACGCGCGCAGCGAAAAGGAGGGCCTCACACCGGTTTACATCGACAACCGCGCGGTGATGAAAACCGGCACGTCCATCCCCACGGTGAACTGGAGCGCGGACGGCTACCGCCTGCCATCCGAGGCGGAGTGGGAAAAAGCCGCACGCGGCGGCCGCAGCGACCGGCGTTTCCCATGGGGCGATACGATCAGCCACAGCCAGGCGAACTATCTCAGCAGCAGCTCGATCAGCTACGATGTGAGCCCCACCCGCGGCCAGCACCCGTCCTACGCGGTGTCGCCCTCGCCATTCACATCGCCCATCGGCAGCTTCGCGGCCAACGACTATGGCCTGCACGATACCTCCGGCAACGTCCGCGAGTGGTGCTGGGACTGGTATGATGCCGCCTACTACGCCAACAATGCCTCGGACCCACGAGGCCCTGCCACCGGCACCAACCGCGTGATCCGCGGCGGCGGCTCGGATGGCGGCGCGGAAGACGCCCGCTCCATGCACCGTGGCGACCAAGATCCCAATGCAGCGAACCAAGGTGATGGCTTGCGCGTCGTAGGTGATGGCTTCCGTGTCGCTCGCGGGCCGCTCGTCAGCCTCACCGCACCCGCCATCATCACCCAGCCCGCATCCTCCACCATCGCCAGCGGAACCACCACCACCCTGCGGGTCACCGCCGCCGGCAGGGCACCGCTGACCTATCAGTGGTATCAAGGCGCGGTCGGCACGACGACCACTCCGGTGGGCACCAACTCGCCGAACTTCACCACGCCCGCACTGACGGCCACCACATCCTACTGGGTGCGCATCAGCAATCCAGACGGCATCCTGAACTCGGCTGCCGTGACGTTCACGATCCCGGTGGCACCAGGCATCACGACCCAGCCTGCCTCCACCACAATCAATTCCGGGGAAACCGCCACGCTCACGGTGACCGCCACCGGCACGGCTCCACTGACCTACCAGTGGTATCAAGGCGCGGTAGGAACGACGACGACACCGGTGGGAACGAACTCTGCTACGTTCACGACGCCAACACTGACGGCCACTACCACCTACTGGGTGCGGGTGAGCAACGCGGCGGGAAATGTGAACTCCACCCTCGCCACGGTGACGGTGGGCAGCAGCACCCCGGCGGATCTCGCCCTGATCCCGGCCGGAGCCTTCCAGATGGGCCGGACCAGCGGCGATACCGATTCCAACGCTCCCTCCGTCTCAGTGACGGTGAGCGCCTTCTACATGGGCAGGAACGAGGTGACGAAGGCCTTGTGGGATGAAGTGCGGACCTGGGCAGTGGCCAATGGCTACACGGATCTGGCCGCAGGTGATGGCAAGGCAGCCAACCACCCGGTGCAGACGGTGAGCTGGTGGGATGTGATCAAGTGGTGCAATGCGCGGAGCCAGAAGGAAGGTCTTACGCCTTGCTACACGGTGAGCGGCGCGGTGATGAAGACGGGCACCACCGCACCGACGGTGAACTGGAGTGCGAATGGCTACCGCTTGCCGACGGAGGCGGAGTGGGAAAAAGCGGCGCGCGGTGGAGTGAGCGGCAAGCGTTTCCCGTGGGGAACGGATACCATCAGCCACAGCCAGGCGAATTTCTGGAACGGCGGTAGCGAGGCTTATAAAACCGGCACGACAGGCTACCACCCAACTTACGCAACGGGATCGTTCCCATACACCTCGCCAGTGGGCTCGTTCGCAGCAAATGCATATGGGCTGCACGACATGGCGGGGAATGTGTGGGAGTGGTGCTGGGACTGGTATGGGGGATCGACCTATGTGAATGGGGCGACGGATCCACGGGGTGCTGCATCGGGCACGAACCGGGTGCGCCGGGGCGGCAGCTGGGACAACGTCGCGTTCGACTGCCGCGCCGCGTTCCGCGGCTTCAACGCCCCGTCGGGCCAGCGCCTCAGCATCGGGTTCCGTATTGCCCGCAGTTCAGTCCCCTAGCACTCGCAGTCTCTGGAAGCATGGCGGAGCGACTGCCCTATTTTCCGAACCACAAAAAGTAATCCCCTATGAAACTCATCTGTCTCATTCTATTGGTCTTGTGCGTATACAACAACCGAATCTCTGCGGCCACACCGGCCATTTCCGCAGGTGACGGCCATAGCTTGTTTCTCAGATACGACGGCACCGTCTGGGCTACGGGGGCTAATTCCTCCGGGCAGCTCGGCGACGGCACCACGACCCATCGAAGCACGCCCGTCCAAGTCATGACCGGCGTTTCTGCTATTTCCGCGGGCGGCTCCCACACCGTGTTTCTCAAATCCGACGGCACCGTCTGGGCTACGGGGGCGAATTACTATGGCCAACTCGGCACCGGCACCACGACCAATCTAAGCAGTCCGGTCCAAGTCATGACCGGCGTTTTCGCCATTTCAGCGGGTGGCTCCCACAGCCTGTTTCTCAAATCCGATGGCACCGTCTGGGCTTCGGGGGAGAATTGGGACGGGCAACTCGGTGATGGCACCACGACCCATCGCCTCACGCCCGTCCAAGTCATGACCGGCGTTACCGCCATTTCCGCGGGTCTCAACCACAGTCTGTTTCTCAAATCCGGTGGCAACGTCTGGGCTACGGGGGCTAATTTCGACGGGGAACTCGGCGATGGTACCGGGACCGATCAATACACGCCCGTCGAAGTCATGACCGGCGTTACCGCTATTTCCGCAGGTGGCTCTCACAGCCTGTTTCTCAAATCCGACGGCTCTGTCTGGGCCTCGGGGTCAGATGACTCTGGGCAACTCAGCGGGATGCGCTCGGGTAATATATACACCGCTGAACCAGTCATAAGCGGCGTTTCCGCTATTTCCGCGGGTGGCTCTCACAGCCTGTTTCTCAAATCCGACGGCACCGTCTGGGCCACGGGGTCTAATTTCTCCGGGCAACTCGGCCTCAGCAACAATCCCGCGGATATTTATTATATTTCTTCGGGGCTCGTCCAATTCTTGAGCGGCGTCTCCGCCATTTCAGCGGGTGGCTCCCACAGCCTGTTTCTCAAATCCGACGGCGCCGTCTGGGCTACGGGGGAGAATTCCTATGGCCAACTCGGCAACGTCACCACGACCTCTCGCAGCACGCCCGTCCAAGTCTTAAGCGGCGTTTCCGCGATTTCCACAGGTGACTACTCCAGCCTCTTTCTTAAATCCAACGGCACCGTCTGGGCTACGGGGACTAATGTCTACGGCCAGCTCGGTGACGGCACGACGACCTCTCGCTCCACGCCCGTCCAAGTCATGACAGGCGTTACCGCCATTTCCGCGGGTAACACGCATAGCCTGTTTCTCAAATCTGGCTTCGTCTGGGCATCGGGGCGTAATGACAGCGGGCAACTCGGTGACGGCACCACAACCAGGCGCTCCACGCCCGTCCAAGTCATGAGCGGCGTTTCCGCCATTTCCGCGGGTGGCTACCACAGTCTGTTTCGTAAATCGGACGGTACCGCCTGGGCCACGGGGTCTAATTCCTCCGGGCAACTCGGCAACGGTACCACGGCATCTCGCAGCACGCCCCTTCAAGTCATGAGCGGCGTTTCCGCCATTTCGGCAGGTCTCATCCATAGCTTGTTTCTCAAAACTGACGGCACCGTCTGGGCTACGGGGCAGAATGGTAACGGCCAGCTCGGCGACGGCACCACAACCTCTCGCTCCACGCCCGTTCAGGTCATGAGCGGCGTTTCCGCTATTGCCGCAGGTTCCTACTACAGCCTGTTTCTTAAGTCCAACGGCACCGTTTGGGCCACGGGTTATAATGGAAACGGGCAACTCGGCGACGGCACCACGACCTCTCGCTCCACGCCCGTCCAAGTCATGAGCGGCGTTTCCGCTATTTCCGCGGGTCAATTTCACAGCCTGTTTCTCAAATCTGACGGCGCCGTATGGAAAAGCTTTCCAACTGTCCAAGTCATGAGCGGCGTATCCGCCATTTCTGCGGGTTCCTCCCACAGCCTGTTTCTTAAACCCGACGGCTCCGTCTGGGCATCCGGGTCTTCTTACTACGGGCAACTCGGCGATGGGTCCATGGTGGGCCAGATCAGCCTGGTCCAGATGATGAGTTTAAGACCGGCAAGCCCTGTCATTACCACCCAGCCACAATCTGTCGTGGCTAATGTTTCAGCCAACGCCAGCTTTACCGTCGTGGCCACGGATGCCACATCCTACCAATGGCGGAAAAATGGGGTGCCGATCACCGGAGCGACGACTGCCACCTACACCATCTCATCCGTGCAGGTTTCCGATGCCGCCGATTACACTTGCGTGGTTTCCAATTCCCTTGACTCCGCCACGTCCAACATCGCCACACTCACGGTCAATATTCCCGCGACCATCACTGCCCAACCCTCCTCGCAAGCGGTCAACCCGGCAGCCTCAGCCACCTTTAGCGTGACCGCCACCGGCACAGGCACTCTGACCTACCAGTGGCAAAAGAACGGTCGTGACATCGCTGGTGCGACGGCCAGCACGCTGACCTTGACCAATGTGCGCTTCCTGGATGAGGGCAAGTATACCTGCTCAGTCTCCAACTCCTTCGACACCGTGCTGAGCGCCGCTGCCAGCCTCACCATCACCATCAGCCCCACTTCGCCTGATTCCGATGGCGACGGGGTTTCCGATGCGCTCGAAACCTACCTTTCCGTCTTCGGCCTCGATCCGGCGGTAAACTCCACCGAGGAGTGGACCCGTCTGCGTGCCATGATCCCACAGCTCGGCACCTACTACACCGCCGATCAGATGCGGGATCTCGCGGTCGGAAGTCCCACCCTTCAGCGCGGCGAGAACGGCAATTTCCTCCTCGATATCACCTTGCAGGAATCCACCAACCTCAACACCTGGACCAAGCGCACCCTCTCCGCTCCGATGCTTACCTATCCCGGCGGCGTCCTTCGCATTGAGCTCCCTCCGCTCGACGCCTCCACCCAGTTCTACCGCCTGAAGAGCCAACCCACTCCATAAGCCGGGGGCAATAGCACACCCTAACCACAGACAACCATGACTACACCAGACCACACCTGCGGGGCTATCTCTGCGATGATCCGAGGCATTTTTTGCCTCATTTTCCTTGCACTGCCTCTGGCGGCGCAAACTGTGAGCCGACTCCGTTTGGAGGAATCGGCAGATCTACAGAACTGGCAGTCGATTGCGATTACGCCAGCAATGATCGATGCCAATGGAGGGCTGTTGCTGCCGACAGATGGCACTGGAAAATTCTACCGGATGCAGGTTCAGATGATCGCCACCCCTGAAGATCTTGCCTTGATTCCAGCCGGAAGCTTCACGATGGGCCGGACCAGTGGAGACATGGATTCCAACGCTGCGCCTGTTGATGTTACGGTCAGTGCCTTTTACATCGGTAAATATGAGGTCACGAAGACATTGTGGGATGAGGTTCGGGCATGGGCAGTATCAAATGGCTACACGGATTTGGTGGCAGGTGGTGGCAGGGCTTTTGACCATCCTGTTCAAGAGGTGAGCTGGTTGGATGTGATCAAGTGGTGCAATGCGCGGAGCGAGAAGGAAGGTTTGACTCCTGTCTACACGGTGAGTGGAGCGGTGATGAAGACGGGAGGTTCAATCCCGGTCGCTAACTGGAGCGCAAATGGCTATCGCTTGCCGACTGAGGCTGAGTGGGAAAAGGCGGCACGAGGAGGAGTGAGTGGAAAGCGGTTTCCTTGGGGCACGGATACCATCAGCCATGTGGAAGCAAACTTCTGGAATGGTAGCGCTGAAACCTACCAATCAGGAACGCCTTGGTACCACCCATCTTACGCTATCGGATCAATGCCTTACACCTCTCCCGTGGGGGCTTTCGCGGGGAATGGCTACGGGCTTTTTGATATGGCAGGTAATGTATTAGAGTGGTGCTGGGATAAGCCTGGTTATGGTTGGGATGCTTATGTAAGCGGTGCGACAGATCCACGAGGTTCTAATTTCGGTCAAGACCGGGTATTCCGCGGCGGCGGTTGGCGTAGCATGGCTGGGGGCTGCCGTTCAGCTTCCCGCGAATCGAATTCGCCGCTTCACAGATACTACGATTTGGGATTTCGAGTTGCCCGCAGTTCAGTCCCCTAGAGCCAGCAGGCACCCGCCGTCGCTGGAAGCTATGGCGGGCAGGGCGGAGCGAAGAGCAGGGCGGAGGCGGAGCCCGCCCTGCCTGAGTAAATCGTAAAGAAGGATGAAGGATGAAGGATGAATCGCAATTGCGGAAAATATAAGCATTAAGACATAGTCGTAACAAATCGATAATGCTGGAGGCAAAAAATGAAAAGACATCAGGCGTCATTTATAGGAGCGCGATTTTTGGGCGCGATTGGGATTTGTGTGCAACTTGCGGAGTTCGGATTCGAGGATGTCGAGAACTTTAGTTCCGCCGTGAACGCCATAAATCATGAGTTGGGATGCAGCGGCCCCTTCTATCGGTCCTCTTCACCTTTTATTTTCGCTTGAGCGGATTCATTTTAAACTATCGCTTGACGCCTTCACGCCCCAAGCTCATTTCTAGCTGCAAGTAATACCCAGTAAACATTAATGATCATGTCCGAACTTCATATCCTGAGCCGGTGTCCAGAAGCGAATCCGGAAAAAACTCCCTGTATGAACTTTGTTTTAGTAATGCGAGCCTCATGTGCTTTTCTATGGAATATTGGTCGGCGTTTCATTTTGCTGCTGGCTTGTGGCCTGATGGCTCTGCATGCTCGGGAACATGACCATACAGGGTCATACATAAATTCCTTAGATGGTGATCCCGGGGTCGAAAACGGGTGGTTTATTGCCGCTAAAGACGACCTCCCGACATCGGAGATGATCTCACGTCTACCGATGGCGATGATAGCCGAGGCCGCGCCCGGAGGGGATGATCACCTGCTCGCCTTCGAGACCCGGACGCGTCATTCGGTGATCGAGACGGATTCTCTTTCTATCAAGGAAGGGGAAACCGTTCGATTGACCCAGCCAGACTCGCTCTCGACGGCCATCATCCGTGTAACGGGGAATGCTCCGGCCGTAATCGCCGGCAAATTGGTTTCGAACGGGAAGGTCGTCCTTCTGTCGCCCGGCGGTATCGAGATCACTGCCTCAGGGGAGATTGAGAGTGGGGGCTTTGTCGCATCGACCCTGGAGCCGTTGGACGGCGGTTTCAGCACGGACCACAGCATTACACTGAGGGGATCCTCGGAAGCAGGTCTCAGCAATGCGGGGAAGTGCTCAGCGCTCTCGGGGGATATTATTCTGATTGGAAGGGCCCTGAGTAACAAGGGTGGCATCGAGACCAAACATGGAAATGTGGTCATGGCTGCCGGTTCCGAAGTGACACTGGGAAAGGATGCGGATGATTGCGTTTTCGTCCGCATCCCCACGGAATCGAAAGAGGGTGATATTGAGCAGACGGGAGTAATCAAGGCCGCCTGCCAAATATGGAGAGAGCTTGGTGGAAATGATGAATTCATCGGGGAAAGGGCAGAAGGCAGCGCGATGAGGATGCCGGAGAATCGGACGCATGGACGGGTGGAGATCCATGCTGGAACGGGCCGCGCCAGGGTTTCCGGTTCCATCGGGGCCGGTTGCCAGGAAGCAGGCGGGGCAATCGCCGTTTCAGGCAGGGAAGTCATTGTTGAATCCGGTGCGAACATCGATGCCAGCGGTGATTACACCGCAGGCTCGATCAAAATCGGCGGTGGCTATCAGGGCAAGGATGATTCGATCGCCAATTCCCAAATAACCCGGGTGATGGAAGGCGCTATGGTCAAAGCTGACTGTCGCAATTACGGCAATGGAGGAACGGTGATTGTTTGGTCTGACGTGTCATCCACTTTCCAAGGCTTGATTTCCGCCAAGGGCGGTGCCCTCGCTGGCAACGGCGGTTTTGTGGAAGTTTCTGGCAAACAATGGCTCGATTTTAAAGGTGTGGTGGATTTGGCAGCACCGAAAGGGGAGAAGGGAAAGTTGCTCCTTGATCCAACAAATCTGAGAATTCAAGCCGCAAGTCCGAATCTTGACGGGAATGGCGCGACTGGGGATGACATTGCAGGAGATATCGCATCCGGAGATTTTGCCGGGGCCAACAGCATCATCACCAGTGGGCAGTTGGGCACTCTTCTCGACAGTGCAAACGTCTCCTTGGCAGCCACTAATGACATTACAGTTGCTGCGCCAATATCGTGGAGCATTCCATTCGGACTGACCCTCACAGCTGGAAATGAAATTTTGGTTAACTCGCCAATCAGCGGAGGTGGCGGAACAATGTTCAATGCTCCCAGTATCAAACTTGGAGCAAACATTTCAACCGGAGGCAGCCAAACTTACAATGGTGCGGTGACCCTCACAGGCAATTCAATTTTGACCGGCACGGAC
>SXGQ01038827.1_pt1 | contig 31186 bp, 27 predicted proteins | sample 3178371 | NCBI WGS metagenome assembly SXGQ01 (sample SAMN11356859, study PRJNA531348) | freshwater metagenome | isolation source: freshwater sample F1-20 | place: China: Fuxian Lake, Yuxi | collected 2017-12-25
CAGATGGGAACTCGAATGGTTTCCGCCGCTGAATCTCCCGTTCATCACAACTGGAAGAACTCCATCATCGACGGTGCAGAAACGGGAACTGTCTTCCTGCACCGTCTTTCTCGTCCAGGTTTACGTGCGCTTCGGACTGAACGGACGACCGAATTAGAAAAGCAAGATCATGTGCCGCTCACTGAAATGTCGCGTGCTCTCGATCTCTATTTTGGCGGAGATATGGAGGCCGCAATCGCCCTCACTGGACAGGTCATGGGACGCATTGAGGCAATCAAACCGGTACAAGAAATCATCTATGAAACAATCACAGAATTGAGATCGGTCATTTCAGGATTGGCATCAGCAATCTGATTCGAGGCCATCCAAAGGTTGACGAGCGACAAGAAAAACATCGTCGCTCCGAACACGTGGACACCGACAAGTAATGCTGGAATATCGTTGAAGTACTGCACGTAACCAACAGTCGCCTGCAGGATGGAGATGACTAAGACCACTTCGATCGAACCGAATAGATGTTGGGCTCGCTGTTGCCTCATCTTCCAGGCGACAAGTATTAAGAGAGCGATCGCTAACAGCACTGAAATACCGTGAATGCGAGCCACGGTTGTAATTGCTAGATCAAAACGGCGGGCCTTTTCGTCACCAGCATGCGGACCAGAGCCAGTCACGACCGTTCCAGTAATGAGGGCCAGGCTTCCCATGACAACTGTCAAGCGAATAAGTTTCTGAAGACCAGACAGAGCCGATGAGCGATCCAGTCGGAGATCGTTCTTCGCGCGCTGATGCAAGACCAGAGCATTGGCTACGAGAATCATTGACAGTACGAAGTGACCTTGATTGGCAAGCGGATGTAGGTCGGTGAGAACAACGATGCCCCCGAGCACGATCTGACCAATTACTCCGGCAACAAGACCCCAGGACAACTTGACCAAATCTTTCCGGTAAGGAACCCGAAAACGTGCTGCCAGAACTGCCGCAATGACGATTGCGGCGACAAGACCCGTGAAAAATCGATTGACCTGCTCGATGGCTCCATGAGTTGTGGAAACATCGATGAATTTTTCTGAGTTACAACGCGGCCAATCTGAACATCCCAAACCCGATCCAGAAAGTCGAACTGCGGCGCCACTCACGACAATCACACATAGCAATATCAGTGCGAAGCGACTGACCCAGATGTACCCAGCAGGACTGATCTGTCGCGCTTTTCGGGCTCCGTCCGACGAACTCACAGTCCCACAGTAGGCGCATGAGTTCGTCAGCGCCACCTGATAGGACTACGGTCACATCATGCTCACATCTTTCGACGACTACCCCATTCACGCAGGAAGTGCTCCAGTCAACGAAACTGGTTCGAGTGATCCCAACCACTATGACCGCTACTTCTTTAATGGTTACCGCTCGGACGCTTCGTTGTACTTCGGTGTGGCGATGGGTTTGTATCCGAATCGCCATGTGGCCGATGCTTCTTTTTCAGTCATTGTGAACGGCCAAGAACAAATATCAATTCATGCTTCGTGTCGTGCTCACGCCGATCGAGCGAAAGCGAACCATGTTGGACCTATCCAGGTCAACGTTCTCAAACCGATGAAACGACATCAGATCATCGTTGATAGCGCCGAGCACGGAGTCAAGGCTGACTTGACTTTTGTGGCTCGTAGTGGACCAGTTCAAGAGCCGCACTTCCTAGTAAAGGCTGGTCAGCGGACTTTGTTTGATTACACCCGACTGACGCAGTTTGGACACTGGAACGGATGGGTTGAAGTTGACGGGGTGCGTCACGAAGTGGATGCAACGACCACGTACGGATCGCGCGATCGCTCGTGGGGAGTTCGCCCGGTTGGACCAGCCACAGAACTAGGCGCTCCGGTCGGTGAACGACAATTCTATTGGTTGTGGGCTCCAATCAATTTTGAAGATTTTGCTACTCATTTTGATGTGAACGAATACGCTTCGGGCAAACGCTGGCATGAGACTGGCTTCATCATTCCTGATAGGGATCAAGCGGCTCACGAAATGACGCAGGTTGAGTATTCGATTAAATGGCGCTCTGGCACTCGGTGGGCGCAAGAATTTTCCATTGATCTGATTGACGATGCTTCAGGTGTTCACTCAATTGTCTTAGAACCGTTGTACGAATTCCACATGCTCGGAATTGGGTACGGAAACCCCGAGTGGGGTCATGGATATTGGAAGGGCGAGCTTTCAGTTGGTTCCGAACGTTGGGCTCTGCCAGTTCAAAACCCATGTGATCCTCGAAATATCCACATTCAGGCGCTCTGTCGCGCCACGATGACCGATGCTCAAGGAGTGGCGCATCAAGGAATTGGCATTCTTGAACAGTTGATCCTTGGTCCACATGAGCCAACTGGACTCACTGGAATCATCGACCCAGCGCTCTAGGTGTTCTTATCGAATTTTGCTTCGTCGCTCAGGTGTGACGAATCGTCATGCCGCCATCGACGACGATTGATGCTCCAGTAACGAAACTCATCGCTGGCATACACAGACTGACTGTCATGTGTGCGACTTCTTCTGGTTCTCCGTAACGACGTAAGGCCACATGACGTTGGGCATACTTGCTCTTCATGTCTGACGGAATCGCTTCTGTCATACCGGTATTGATCGGCCCAGGACAGATGCAGTTGACAGTGATTCCGTCTTTGCCCAGTTCAACCGCCAAACTTCGTGTGAGTCCAGTAACACCCGACTTTGATGCTGAATATGCAGACAAAGTCGGAGTCGCAACGATTGATTCAGTCGACGCAACATTGACGATTCGACCCGACGAAGAATGCTTCAAATGTGGAAGAGCAGCACGAACTAGATGAACATAGGCCGACAAGTTGATTGCCAGAGTTGTGTCCCAAGCACTCAGGAAATCATCAATTGAAGAATTTGCTGGTGAAGGCAGAGAAATACCGGCGTTGTTAATCACGATGTCAAGACAACCGAAAGCAGAGATGGTTTTGTCAACGACATTTTGAAGTTGCTTTGTATGACGCACATCAATCGCGAAGCCGATCGCCCGATCAGAACCGTATTCTTTCTGTATCGCACTAACCACCGCATCAACCTTGGCCTGATCGAGATCGACGACAGCGACGCTTGCTCCCTCGTCGGCAAGAAGAAAAGCGGTCGCTCGACCCATTCCGCTAGCCGCGCCAGTCACTATGGCAGCTTTGCCGTTCAGACTTCGGGAGAGATCGCTCAATCGTGTCATGGTCGCTCTTTCTATGTCCGCGAGTAGCGCTGCATGCCACCCATGCCGTACATCTTCATGACCAGTGCTCGTTCAACAGTCACTTCCATAAAGGCGGTATCGGGGCTGTTATCGGGTCCCCCAGGAGCGAAGCCATTGAGGTCGTAGTCAAAGACGCCATTCCATAAACGACGTTTTGTTTCAATGTCACTCAGTACTCGCGCAGTTCCCCACACTTCTACCCCATCGCCATTTTCGGTGACTTGCCAATGAAGAGCAACCCGAGGGTTCTCTGCGACATTTCGGGTCTTGGTTGATGTCAACCCCACCATGATCCAAAGCGTTTCGCCATCCCAACATGGATGCACCGGAACGACATCGGGTTCTTGGTCGGCGCCGACAGTCGCGATGTGTGCCCACATGCTGAGTGCCGCGCTGGCCGCCTTCACTTCTTCAATCGTGATCTCGCTACTCATGAATCCCCCTCCGGAACGTTTTGAACTCTCTTATGGTCTATTACGGTCGAACCTCGTAAAACGCATTGAGCGAATGCTCAATCTCAAGCTTGCGAAAACGAGAAAATCCAGCGGCGCTGGCCATCTTACGAGCCTTTGATTCGGGCAAACCAAGAGTTCCTAGCCCTGCCCCGCCCACGGCTGACATCGCCGAAGACATGCAACTCATCACGCTGATGCCGTACATCAACGAAGCCATGGGATTCTTGGCCATGTTTTCACCAAAGGTATCCAAGGCTTTGATGTCGACCAACAGCCAGATTCCATCGGGCTTGAGTGATCGTCTAATCGCTTCCATCACTTCCTGTGGCTGAGTCATGTCATGAATGCAGTCGAAGGCGGTGACGATGTCGAGAGATTCATCAAGTGGAAGCGGCGTCACCCGAGGGTCGACAAAGTGAACGTTTGCGGTTGCATCTATTGACTTCTTTTCGAGAGCACGGTCAAGCGCGTAACGTGAAATGTCATATCCGGTGACTGAACTCTTTGGAAATGCTTGCGCCATTCGAAGAGCAGCGCCTCCAGCACCGCACCCGATATCAGCTACCTGGGCGCCTTTCTCTAGACGAGACACTGCACCATCAAGCGCAGGAAGAACCACTGGGAGCAAATACGAACGACTCCAAGGTTCAAAACTTCGTTCAATACCGACGGCGCCTTCGGGACCGTGACTGTCGTAATCGAGGCCGATACCAGTACGGAAACTCTCGGGAAGCGCGGTGAGACTTGACATGGTCTGCGGTAACCGATGAAACATTCCCATTCCGAATGCTGGATGAAGTTCATCCGCTAAGACGACAATTGCTTCGGGGGTTACTGAGTACGTCTCGGTGCCTTGTTCATCAATGCTGACTTCAATCAGACGCGCCGCCGCTTGATTATGAATCCATTCTTGAACCCAACGGGGATGCAGTTGAAGTGAAGCAGCAAGTTCATCTGATGTCACAGGGTGAGCAAAAGACGACAGACTTTGGTACAAACCGAGACGATCACCGAGATGAATCATTCCGGAAGTCACAGCACCTTCAAGTTTTGAAAAAACCAAGAAGGAGTACATCTTCAGCAAATTCGGATCGAGATCACGCCGGTCACTCATTAGAAGGTCCTTTGATCGTTAGCCATGTGTTCAACATCGCTCAATTTGGTTAAACCGAAGAAATGTCCGTCACCAATTTCAAATGACTCAAGCCGACTAATTGACGCGTGACCAATGACAAACCGTTCCCACTCCCATGGCGTCGGAGCTAAGCCCAAAATATGCCCGATAAATACGCTGTTCGTGCCCGCATGAGCGACACACAAAATCTTTCGATCTGGATTCTCAATATGCCAAACCGGCAAATCTTGTGGGCTGGCTGCAACTCCTCGTTCACCCAAAAAGGTTTCCGCACCTTTGTGAATGCGTGTGACAAACTCTCGAACTGGTTCGCCGTCGGTTAGACCATCCCAACGCTTTTCGGCAATGCGACTCCTCTCCTCGCGATATGCGGCATCGGCCTTCTCGCGCGGCGTTCCGTGCCACAAGGGATTTCGAATTTCTTCCAACCAATTCTGAGTGACGCTGGATCCAGGAGGAATCTTTCGCTGAGCGAGAAGTGGTGCGGCAGTTTGTTGTGCTCGCACTAAAGGTGACACCCAGATTTCATCAAAACGCTCACCCTCTAGGGCTTTGGCGACACATTCGGCTTGCGCAAAACCCAAATCAGTGAGAGGTGGATTATCAACATTGAGATCATCTCTGATCCATTCAGGTTGACCGTGCCGGACCAAAACAATTTCCATACGTCTATTGTGGCATTTACGAGTTGGTCATTCAGACGTATGGTGCGATGCTTCCCAAGATTTAAACATCTCGGCGTAGATACCAGGTTGCGAAACTAGTTCTTGATGCGAACCGTCCTGAACGAGCACGCCTGAATCAAGAACCAAAACTCGATCGGCTCGAACCGCTGTTGACAGGCGATGAGCGATTGAAATTGTGGTCCTTCCCTGTGAGATTTTGTCTAGTGCTCGCGTCAGGCGAACTTCGGTTGATGCGTCAACTGAGGAGGTGGCTTCGTCAAGAATCAAAATCTCAGGGTTGATCAGCGATGCGCGAACCAAGGCGATGAGTTGGCGCTCCCCGGCCGACAGTTGTGCTCCACGCGGACCAACAACTGTTTCCAAGCCGTTAGGAAGAGCCTCAAACCAATCCTGAAGATCAACATGGGAAAACGCGTTGATGAGATCTTGATCGGTTGCCGCTGGAAGCGCAAAGCGGAGATTCGCGGCAACAGTGTCAGAAAAGAGAAATGGTTCTTGGGGAACGACAACCAAAAGCTTACGGAGTTGTTCATTGCCGATGCGGGTGATCGGCACTCCACCTATCGAAATGCCACCAACACTCGGGTCAGAAAAACGCGCCAGCAATCGGCCAAGGGTGGTCTTTCCCGAACCCGTTTCCCCGACGACTGCTACCTGGGTTCCAAAAGGAATCGTGCACGTCAACCCGTGCAGCACATTGTGTTGATCACTCTCGGATTCGCCGTCTCGCGGTCGATATGAAAAAGACAGGTTCTTGACCCTGATGTCTAAGGGACCCTTGTCGATCGAAATTGGAAAGAGCGGAGCAGGAGGTCCGACTGGAATCGCCAATATGCCCAATATTCGACGCATTCCTGACACCGCGGTTTGAGTTTGGTCGAGGACTTCGGTGAGTTCAGCAATAGGTTCAAGAAAGCGGTAAGTCAAAAAAACAAAACCAACAAGTGCCCCGGCCGACAATCCCGATTCTGCTCCGCGCCATAGTCCGATGAACACAACCGCAGATACAGAAATTGCGCCGAATATCTCACCTGATGGAAAAAGTAACGCTCCGATCAAAGTCGCTCTCACTTGGGCATCACCTCGCGATTTTGCTGATTGCTTAACGCGTTGACCAAAGATTTGACCTGCTGAGTAAGCGTGAAGAGTCTCGCCCCCGGTGATGAGTTCTGCTGTTGATCCGAGCACCTGTGAGTTAGCCAGACGCGAGGCATCGTACGTTGCGACCAGTCGTGATTGAACACGACGCAACACATATACCAACGGAGCAGATATGAAAATCACGACTAACGCAAGGAGCCAGTCGTAAGCAAGCATGACGCCCGAAACAATGATCATGAGCGCACCATTTAGCAGGTAAGCCAAACCTCCCCAAGAAAAGAACTGAGAAAGAGTTTCCACGTCAGAAGTCACTCGTGACACCAGGGACCCACGTTGCTCATCGTTGTGGTCTTCAAGACTCAACAAGTGAATATGTTGAAACAATTGCACGCGTAACTCGTAGAGGGCCGATTCACTGCGCTGACCCAATCTTGAAACCGCAGTTCTTTGTGCGACTGCAGCAATCACAAGGTAAATCGCAGCTCCAATACATAACTTGATCACTAGCGCCACATCAACATCTTGGGGGTTGTTAGAGGTTGCCCTTTGTAGACCGTGATCAATTGCGATTTGAATGACGACAGGAACAACGACGCGCCCACTGGATCCGATCAAGGCCAAGAAGATGGTCAATCCGATGCCTTGGCTGAGACTAGGTACGGCTCGAACCCCCTTGTTCAATGTCGTAAGGGCACCCCCGGTGGAAATTGTCATCCTCGAACACCTTCAACTTGATCGTCGGAGGCAGATTGTGGTTTCTCGTACGCCTGCATCAACGTTCTGTACTTGTCACTCTGAATCAAAAGTTCAACGTGACGGGTTGGTCCATGGATTTCGTCAACATCAAAGAACATCACAGTTTCGACCATTCCGATGAGAGACGGTCGCGAAGCAACAGCGATGATGATCGTGTCGGACAATTCGGTTCTGATGTTGTTGAGAACATTGATTTCGGTGTTGGAATCAAGGGCGCTCGTCGTGTCATCCAAAAGAAGCACCCGAGGCCGTCTCACAATGGCCCTGGCTAAAGCGATTCTCTGTCGCTGACCACCTGATAAACCAACGCCGCGCTCGCCGATCACAGTGTCAATCCCTTGTGGAAGCTGAAAAGCGAAATCAGCCTCGGCCACCTTTAACGCCCAACTGAGATCAAGGTCAGAGAACTTAAGTCCCATGCACATGTTGTCGCGGACCGATGTACCAAACAGAAAAGGTTCCTGGAAAACAAAACACAATGATGAATCTGGGATCAAAATGCTGCCTTGCAAAGGTGGGATTGTTCCTGCGATGGTTTGAAGCAACGTTGATTTTCCACATCCCGTATATCCGACAATCGCATTGAATGATGACGGCTGAAAAGATGCCGAGAAATTGTGGATGAGGGGGTGATCGATATCGTGTCCAATAGACAACGAACTAATGACTAAAGATTGACCAGCATGATGTGACATTTTGCGCGGATCAGCGACAATCGGGCTGTGCCGCAGTTGTTGAATACGACCGAATCCAGCCTGTGATCTAGGCATCTCGGACAATGCGTATCCAATCAGTCTCAAAGGAAAAACTAAAAGCGTAAACATGTAAATGAAACTGGCCAACTCTCCCACTGTCAGGTCGCCACTTCGAACTCGAAAGGCTCCTCCAATAATCAAACAGATATTGGTTAAGTTGGGAACGAAATCAAGTGCGGCTTCAAATAATGAACGCAATTTGATTGCTTCAATTCGAGCACTCTGCACCCGTGATGCAATAACAGCGAGTCTCTCAGTTTCCCGATTTTCGGCACCGAAAGCTTTGACAACAGTGACACCTTCAAAACTTTCGTGTACGGCGGCCGAAAGCGATCCGAGTTCACCTTGGGCAATGTCAAACCATCGATCAACTTTTCGTTGATACAAAACATTGAGCGCGATTAATAAAGGAAACACCGCCGTAGCGGCTATTCCTAAAGCGATGTCATTCGAAATTAGCCCATACGCTGCGATCCCCATCATGAGGACCACGCTGCTTGCATACGGCAACGGGGCCATCACTGCCACACTCGCATCAACGTCCACTCCCGCGCGAGTAATAAGGTCACCAGTTGATTGTTCGCGCTGCCATTGGGGTGGCTGTTGAACTAGTACGTCTACAACCTCATCAGTCAAACTCTGGGCTGTTCTCCATTGAGCGCGGCCAGCAAATGACCGACGGACAATCACTCCACACGCTCGGATAAGCGATAACCCCATCAATAATGCCACTGCAGTCAAGGTTTGAGATAATGAAAATTCGTCGGTATCAAAGCGTCGGACGATGACCTCGTCGATGATCCAGCGCAGTAGCCAGGAAGAAGCCACCGTACAAATTGCGAAGACCGCGGCTCCAACCATCGAAATCGTAAATAGTGCGGGATGATACGCAACAAGGGAGCGAATTAAGGTCGTTGCACGACGAAAGCGTCCAGAAGATGATGGATGACCGTGCACACAATATTCCTAGCAGTAATCTGATCTCATGCTCAGCCTTAATCACGTTCAGTTCGGAATCGACCAACTAAATTTTGGTCTCTTGGTTCTCCGTTTGGTTTTAGGACTTTTTTTGGCCTACCACGGTTACAACAAAGTTTTTGGTAAGGGTGGTCTTTCCGGAACTGCGTCGTGGTTTGGAAGTATGGGCATGAAATGGCCGAAGTGGCAAGCTCGTGTCGCCGCTGCTACAGAACTCGGAGCAGGCGTCATGTTGGCATTGGGTTTACTCACTCCGCTCGCCGCAGCTGGTGTGATCGGAGTCATGGTCGTGGCGATCTACACGTCGCATCTCAAAGTGGGGTTCTTTGTTTTCCTTCCCAACCAAGGCTGGGAGTACTGCGCAACCATCGCACTGGGGGCGCTCGCAGTCGGAACAATGGGACCAGGCGAATGGTCTCTGGACAACGCCTTTGATTTTTCAATTTCAGGATGGGGAGCAATGATTCTGACAATCGCCCTTGGTGTCGGTGGAGCTGTCATTCAACTTGCCTCGTCGTACCGCCCCGTGAAGAAATCATGAACGAATCAATCAATCAGGGTGGGATGAATCAAGGCGAGATGAAGGCTCCGATCTATCGGCGTCCGATACAAGTATTTCTTGCACTCATCTGTCTGGGAATTGGCATTTTCTGGATATATGCATTTTTCTTTGCGTCAAAACTGGGCGTCAACGTTCTAGAGGACAAGGCTTGGACAGTTCGTGCCGAGGAAATTTGCCGCAATGCAAATCTTGAAAGAGACAAGTTGGTTGATTTACGCCGTATTGATTCGGTAGGAGGTGACGCTCTAGCTGAACGAGCAGACATCATCGATAAAGCAACGTTCATTATTCAAAAGATGCTTGATGATGTCACTGTTCAAGTCCCAACCGGAATAGACGACGCGAATTTGATGGAGATTTGGAGAGGCCTCTATCAAGATTGGATTGATGGACGAGTCGTGTACACAGCAAAGCTGCGTGCGGGAGAGAATGCTCCATTTGCTGAGTCAATGCTTGAAGGTTCGCCGGTATCCGATTCGATCAATGACTTCACTACAAACAACCGCATGAAGTCATGCGGCGCGGCGATGGACTTGGCCGTTTAGAAATCAACGACTACTTAGTTGTCAACGTCATGCCATGCGTTATCAACGTAACGTTTAATGACTTTCGCCGGAGATCCAACGGCCACGCTGAATGAAGGAATCACTCCGGTGACGACGCTGTTCGCACCAATTACAACATGTTCACCAATGTCGGCACCTGGAAGAACGACACTGCCGTAGCCAAGCCACGAACCATTACCGATTTTTACTGGCTTCTCCGGCATCGTCTGTACAGAGATCGGAAGAGTGACGTCTTTGTATCCATGATTTTGGTCGGTGATGTAAACGTTGTGGCCCGTCCACACATCATCGCCAATCTCGATGGAAAAGTGCCCTACTATCCCACTCCCCTTGCCAATCAGGCAACGGTCGCCAATGGTCACGATGCGCTCTGAAATACATTCTTGACCCGGAACCATACCGGCCGACAAGGTGCACTGGGGACCAACCATGGTGTTGCGTCCTATATGGATGAACTTCTCATTGAAAATTGTGTTTGTTGGAAAACAAATCACACTCTGTTGACCGAATGATCCAAATTTTTGTCCTCGGCGAGTAGTTGCTCCAATAGCTCCAGCCTCAACCGCCATTTCCCATAAGTAGTGAACGGCCCGAGCAAGGAAACGATTACGCAATGCCCGAGTTTTTGTCATAGCCACAGGTGCATAGGCTGGTTCATCCTTCACGCTTTGAGATTATCGGTCAGCACTTACCGGCACTGCTGAATCTGTCAGCATGTACGTATGGCTCGTTCCAATCGATCTCCATCAAGTGTGAATGCCCTGATTGGCTCTTTGACTGATGTCGGCTCTGTCAAGGTGGGGCATTTTGCCCGAGGTTCTCGCGGTTGGCTGACCGGGACAACTGTTCTGCTCACTCCACTTGGTGCAATTGCCGGTGTTGATGTGCGTGGAGGCGGGCCAGGTACCCGAGAAACCGATCTTCTACGACCTGAAAATCTGATCCAGAAGGTGCACGCCATAGTCTTGAGCGGAGGAAGTGCCTACGGGTTGGCGAGTGCCCAAGGGGTTATGGAATTCCTTGAGGAAACAGGCAGCGGATTTTTAGTTGGGAAAGATCTGTCCTGGGTGGTTCCGATCGTTCCCGGAGCAGTGATCTTTGATCTTGGTCGTGGAGGAAAATTTGCCAATCGTCCCGATTCGACTTTCGGTTATCGCGCCGCAAAGTTAGCGAAATCAAATTCGATTGATATGGGCTGTGTTGGAGCTGGATCTGGAGCGCGTTCTGGCGGACTCAAAGGCGGAATAGGAATGGCCAGCACGCGTCTTGACAATGGACACGTTGTTTCCGCACTTGCTGTTGTGAACTCAATCGGTTCAGTAATCAACCCAGATACGTGTCTGCCGTGGCACGACTCCACGACCCGTCTTCGCCGACCAATCGCCAGCGAGCGACGAGCACTGCGTGACTACTTGTCAGCTCTTGCTGCGCCTGTTACGAATGTGGATGGCTCGCAAGCATCAAGTTCACAAGCGGCAACATCTCTGAATACCACGATTGGTGCGGTTGCGACCAATCTGCGTTTATCCAAGTCTGAATGCACCAAATTTGCAGCCGTGGCACACGATGGTCTTGCGCGCGCCGTGCGCCCAGCACATCTGATGAATGACGGAGACACGATTTTCGGGCTGTCGGTGGGTCCAGGCGATTTGGTTCTGTCCGAAAATGAGCCAATATTTAGCGATCCAGTCGGTCGTCCTGCATTGCTGAACAAAGTGCTGACCGCCGGTGCTGACATGTTTGCCCAAGCCTGCACAGAAGCCATTTTGCAGGCGACGTCCAGCGGTGGACTGTTGAGCTATCGCGATCTCTGCCCCTCCGCATTTGAGAGCCGATAATAGGCATGCCCTAAATCACAAAAAATCAGACCCCGAAACAACAAACTAGGGACCTATCTCGCTAGGTTTCGCTTTGCTGTTTTAGTACCCGTTCCCCGTGTCGACCCTAAGAGGTTCTGTGATGCCAGCGCTGCCCAACGATCGTAAGAAATTTCAGGTTCCCGATCTTGCGGCGTGGAAGGCCGAAGGGCGCCGCATGACGATGATCACGGCATATGACGTCACCTTTGCTCGTCTCGTAGACGAAGCAGGAATTGACATGATTTTGGTCGGCGATTCTGTCGGCATGGTTGTTCAAGGAACAAGCAACACGATCCCGGTTGATCTTGAAGAAATGGCGTACCACGTGCGCTGTGTGGCACGCGCAAATACGAAGGCACTTGTCATCGGCGACTTACCTTTTGGTTCGTATCAGATCAGCCCCGAACAAGGTGTCGAGTCATCAATCGTCTTGATGAAGAATGGTGCTCAATGCATCAAGCTTGAAGGTGGCGTGCACATGGCCGACACCATTGCCGCGATTACTCGCGTGGATATTCCTGTCATCGGACATATCGGGCTGACGCCTCAGAGTGTGCACCGCATGGGTGGATTCAGAGTGCAAGGCCGCACTGAAGGTTTTGAAGCTGGTGGACGTGAACGAATTCTTGAAGACGCTCACGCGGTTGAGCAGTCAGGTGCAAGCGCAGTTGTTATCGAGGGCGTTCCCATGGAACTCGCTCAAGAGATCACACAAAAGGTAAGTATTCCCACTATTGGCATCGGTGCTGGGATCAATTGCGATGGACAGGTTTTAGTTCTCCATGATGTTCTTGGTCTGTGCGACTCGAAGTATCGCTTCGCTAAGCATTACGCCGACTTGCGCACTTCAACCATTGAGGCGACGCGATCCTTCATTTCTGACGTGCGCAGCGGTGCTTTCCCCGATGACGCTCACTCCTTCCACTAAATATTGTGCAAATTCTTCGCACGCCCCTGGAATTAAGTCAATCTGTTGACGCCAGGCGTGTAGAGGGGCAAGTTGTGGCCATGGTCCCCACGATGGGCGCACTTCATCAGGGACATACTTCCCTCTTTGAAATTGCGCAACATCAAGCAGACGTAGTAGTTGCAACAATTTTTGTGAACCCTTTGCAATTTAATGACTCAATTGATTTCGCAAACTATCCGCTTCAAATAGATCGCGACACACAACTGCTCGAAAAACATGGAGTGCATTACCTATATGCCCCAACTGTGGAAACAATGTATGGATCAGGTTTCTCGACCAGCGTTCACATTGCAGGAATTACTGATCTCTTAGAAGGCGCTGCACGACCAGGGCATTTTTCTGGAGTCGCAACTGTAGTGTCCAAACTGTTGTCGGCAGGTCGACCAGATATCGCAGTCTTTGGGCAAAAAGACTTCCAGCAGTTTGCGGTCATTCAACGAATGGTTGCAGATCTCGACATGCCGATACGGCTCATCATGGCGCCAACGATTCGTGAACGCGATGGTCTGGCTATGTCAAGTCGCAATGTACGGCTTTCAGCATCGGCTCGACTTGAGGCAAGAGCGATTTCACAAGGTCTCAGTGAGGCTCAATATCTATTCACCACTGGAAATCGGGAGTCTCAGAAATTAGTGGAGGCAGTTGAGTCCGTTATTGCTCCAACTTCGGCGGTGGTTGATTATGTCAAAGTCATTGATGCTGCGTCTTTGCAAGATCTTTCATCGGCATCACGAGGCAGCGTCATTGTTGTCGCCGTGATTCTTGATGGAGTCCGTCTCATCGATAATCACATCTTGGTGTGAGCCATGACAATCGCAGCCATCCCTGAAAAATGCTTATGGAATGAAATAATTGTTCCTGATTCTTCACATATTGTTGACAGTGTCGAATGCGATGTGTTTGATGTTCTGATTATTGGAGCCGGTTACTCGGGATTGTGGACTGCCTTCTACCTCCATCTCAACGACCCCTCGCTGAGAATCGCAATCATTGAAAAGAACTCGGTGGGATTTGGAGCAAGTGGTCGCAACGGCGGATGGTGTTCAACGATCATGCCAATGGCATTAGATTCAATAACTCGCCGTCACGGACGTGACCAATCGATCGCCATGCAAAATGCCATGTTCGCAACTTTGGATGAGATCAAGAATCGGACTGTCGCTTTGGGTATTGATTGCGATTTTGCTCTCGGCGGTTCAATTCAGGTTCTTCGTTCTGCAAATCAGTTTGAACGAGCGACCAATCAAATTCGTAATCTTCGTGAATACGGGTATGGCGAAGATTTCTACCAATTGTTAGATCGAGAAGAATCGTTGAATCTTGTGCAAATGTCTGAAACGATCGGTGGGTTTTTTGATAAGCACAGTGCAGTACTGCATCCGAAAAAGCTTTGTATTGGCTTAGCCGCTGCTGTTCGTTCGCAAGGAACAGCGATTATTGAAAACACACCAGTTCTGTCTTATGCGCCGGGCCAAGTGCAAACTCAACAGCGCACGTATAAGGCGAAATTTGTTCTTCGAACAACTGAAGCCTTCTCGTCTAGTTTTTCGCAGGATAAGCGATCAGTGATTCCGTTGTATTCAATGATGGTTGCAACCGAACCACTTTCGGCTGACGTCTGGTCCGAGATCGGAATAGATCGACGCCCTTCATTCAATGACGGACGAAACATGATCATTTATGGTCAGAGAACAACCGATAATCGGTTGGCGTTCGGTGGACGCGGTGCTCCGTATCACTTCGGTTCCAAGATCTTGCCGATTTTTGATTTCAATCAAAAGGTTGCACACGGGTTGCGCTCTACATTAATTGAACTATTTCCAATTCTTGATCGGACCGAATTCACGCATCACTGGGGCGGGCCTCTTGCTGCACCTCGCGACTGGACCTTTAATGTTTCGTTCAATCCTGAAACTGGTCTTGGATCTGCAGGAGGCTACGTGGGCGACGGAGTGGCCACGTCTAATTTGGTGGGGCGAATACTGGCAGATTTGGTTTGCGAAAGGTCATCCGAGGTGACGCGACTTTCATGTGTCAATCACTTCTCAAAGAAATGGGAAATTGAACCTTTGCGTTACGTAGCAGTGAACTCATTGACAAAATTGGCATTGTTGGCTGACAGGAAAGAAGACAAAACAGGTCGACCGGCACGCCTCATCAACGGGATCATTGACAAGATCTCAGGAGGTTGATGTTTAGCGATGCTGCTGTGGATCAGACTGTTTCATCACATAGCGAGTCGTGAACACACCATCGCCTGACAAAATTCCGCCTCGAGCAAAGAGTCTTCCGTTTTGCCAATTTGATAGGCCGAGTTCGGGTCGCTTGAGTGCGTACTGGCCGTCTACCCAGCGGGTAAATCCGTTACCGAAGAATGGTGATTCGGTGGATTTGTACGCATGATCAACTTCGTCTTGATTAGTACTGATCATGGAAAGAACGAAGTGCGGGCTGTAAGTATTGAAAAGTTCAAGTGCCTCATCAAGGTCTGACACTAGTCGCAACGTGAACTCTGGATGATTGTCCCACTCCCATTCGGTTGCTAACACTTTGTCATCCTCGTGCTCAACGAGATCAAAGAGAAAGGTGGAGGAAAACATTTCTCGAAGAACCTGAGATGTGAAAGATCCAGCTGCGTGAACGATCAGTTTCGCTTGACGGGCTTTGGCAGCAGAGACTGCGCCATTCAAAGCGGACACGAGCAAATCATGGCGATCGAGCGGCACACAACAGACGTTCATTGTGTTGCAGACCTTGCGGTCCAAAGAATGGCTAATAATGTGACCTAGATCTTGGGCATCGGTGGTTTGTCCCACAATGCTCCACGCTCCGCCAGTGCCGTGAAGACTGACCGGAATGCCAGTTTGACGCGCTACTGCCCCGAGTTGCGCCACTGCCTCACCGCTACCGCGCGCGACAGCAAGCGATAGAGCAGCATGGGAGAATAAGGCATATCCAGCAGAACGCTCGGGTGAATCAACAAGCTGTACGCACCCAAGCGGCAAATCGTTTCCTTGAAGTGCCGGCACCAATGCAAATTCCATAATCGCCCGAGCGGTATTGAGGGCATCGCTTCCGATTCGGAAAACAACCGTGTTGCCCGAACGAAGAACTCCAGTGGCATCAGCGAATACGTTCGGTCGACCCTCAAAGACAAATCCAACAACACCTAGCGGTGCTTTATGAACCTCTACCGTCCAAGAATCGTGCGTCACCGTCTCGATACCTGCAGATGAAGTGTCGGGCAGATCGCGCCACATGTGGAGGGCTGAGACCATATCAAGGCGCATCTTTTCGTTGATGTGCAGTCGCGTTGTTGACCGGCCTCTTTGAGTGGCGCTTTCAACATCAATGTCATTTGCAGCCTTAATTCGGTGAAAGATCGCCTCGTCTTGCAAATTGGTGGCGAAGGAATCGTAAAACTTGCTGATTTGGTTGGCTTCGATTGTCGCTAGTTGGGTAAATGCTGATAAAGCATTTGTTACGGCGGTATTTGCTATCCCAGCCACTGATGCAGGGATGTGCAAAAGATCGCCACTGTCCTGCACAACAACAAGGATGTCGCCGGAACGGAATTCTTGGGCGAGTTGTGCTGAAACAGCAGACCAACGATTTCCGCCAAAAGGGATTTTTTGTCCTTCGACCAGCGAATCAAGAACACCCTGATTTTTACGTGTCGCCACTGTCCTGGGTGTAATGGTCATAACTGTCATGTTAGAAGGCGGGGTCCTGCCTGATACAACACTGCTTCAATCAAGCGACGGCCCTGGCGGAGCGTCTACCCTAGAAACGTGACTGTTGACGCTAATAATCAGGTGTATTTCAAACAATTACTTTCTGGTCGCGACTTCGCGGTCGGAGACCCACTGGCGCGACAAATGGTCAACTTCGTGTATCTCATTGGTGACTGTTTGACCGGTGAGTGCATGGTGATTGATCCTGCCTACGCCGTTGATGACCTCATTGCTGTCGCCGCTCATGACGGAATGAAAATCACTGGGGCGTTAGCAACGCACTATCACCCTGATCACATCGGGGGTTCAATGATGAACTACCGAATTGAAGGAATTACTCGATTGCTCGAACATGGATCAGTCGGTATTCATGTCAATAAAGAGGAAGCTCCTTGGGTGTTGCGAACCACGGGTGTTTCTGAGACCGATCTCGTTGCGCATGAGGCTGGTGACATCGTGAAGGTGGGATCAGTTGAAATCACTTTGGTGCACACTCCTGGTCATACTCCCGGGTCTCAGTGCTTTTTAGTGGACGGGTGTTTGATTTCTGGTGACACGCTTTTTCTTGATGGTTGCGGCCGAACCGATTTGCCGGGGAGCGATCCTGAAATGATGTATCACAGTTTGCAAACACTGAATAGTTTGCCGAGTTCGACAATCATTTATCCAGGTCACCAATACTCGCAACCAGCGCATGAAACTCTTGGACAAGTTCAGCAACACAACTTTGTCTTGAAGCCAATGTCAAAAGATCAATGGACGACGATTTTCGCGGGTTAGCGCAACGTGTTCGCTAGTCAACGAATGCGCCGAACAGCGCAGAACAGCCAGCTGCTAGCAAAAGCATCAGTACGAATCGCCGAGCGTTCTCTTCGTTTAATCGTGGTTTGAGTCTCTGTCCGAGCAGAATTCCTAAACCGAGTATGGGCAAACTGATCACGACACCAATGAGAGAATCTGAATTGACGTCACCCAATGCGATAAATGACGCAAGAGTAATGACTCCAGAAATGGTGAAGATCGCGCTAATCGTCGCTCGAAACTGAGCGATCGGTAAACCTCGAGTCTGTAATGCAAAAACTAAGGGCGGCCCATTCGTCGATAAAGACGAAGACAGGGCCCCACTGAGGAAACCCGCCGTTATTTCTAGGCGTTGGCTGACGTGCCTGAAATTTGTATTCCGCGCCAGGAAAAATACTGACGAAAAAATTCCGCCGGCTAGACAACCTTTGAGAACCTGTTCGTCAACATGATTGAAGACCAAAAGGCCGAAGGGAATACCAATGAGAGCCGAAACCGACAATCTCGCAACTAGTGGCCATTGAGCGTCACGACGACCATTCAGTGCTTGAAAACTCGAACTTCCCAACCCGAGGAACGTTGAAATGACGACCGCGTCATGGGGGTCAACGGCCAAAACCATCAGGGGTACCGCCAAGAGTGCAAATCCGAATCCCACAATGTTCTGCACGATTGCGGCCACTCCGACTGCCAGCAATAAAACGATGATTTCGCTGGCAGACATTGGTTCCGATTCTTGTCGTCAGGCCGGTCGTTGGTCATCGGCAATTGGCTTTACAAAATGTAAACTTAGCCCGTGGCAACTGCAGTCCCCTTTCTTGACCTCAATCTTCCGTCGATGCAGGGTCATTGCATCTCTCAGGACCGCTTATTGGGACGCCTTGATGAACTGGCGACTATTGGTCCCATTGATGGCGGCGGATCGTGTCGTCTGGCCTTGACCGATGCTGATCGCGATGGGCGCGACTTGGTGATGACATGGATGAAAGACCTCGGTCTCGATATTTCTGTCGATGGTGTGGGCAACATCGTGGGCACCTGGAACGTGGGATCAGGATTGCCAGTCATGACAGGCAGTCACATTGACACTGTTCGAACAGGCGGGCGTTATGACGGAAACCTCGGAGTCATCGCTGGTCTTGAGGTGATTGAAACTTTGATGTCCGCAGGTGCAACTCCGGCTCGCCCCTTTTCTGTGGGAGTTTTTACCAATGAAGAGGGCGCACGTTTTCAGCCAGACATGCTCGGTTCATTGGTGTACGTCGGAGGAATGCCCGTTGAGACTGCTTTAGACACAGTAGCGATCGACGGCGCAGTTCTGGGCGAAGAACTGCAACGCATCGGTTATGCGGGTTTATCGCCGTGCCCGAGTACTGCTCCCCATGCATTTGTTGAGTTGCATATTGAACAAGGACCACGCCTCGAAGCCGAAGGAGTTCAAATCGGTGCTGTGACTGGGGTGCAAGGAATTTCGTGGCAAGAAGTAACGATTTCTGGCCAGAGTAATCACGCTGGTACTACCCCAATGTCGCTTCGCCATGATCCGGCGTACATCGCCGCAGAAATTGCGGTGTATCTACGGCAAATCGCTCGCGAGTACGGCGGTAACCAAGTGTGTACCGTCGGCAAAATCGATTTGCAGCCGAACTTGATCAATGTCGTTCCCAAAAGTGCCACTCTTACTCTTGATGTTCGCAACACCGATGAAAAGCTGCTGTGCGAGGTTGAAGTAAAAATCGCTCAGAAAATTGCCGAACTTGCAGTTGCTGAAGGTGTCACGATTTCTTCGCGAGTATTAGCACGCTTCGAACCAGTTGAGTTTGATGAGCAGTTGACCGGTCTCATTGTTGATTTAGCTCAACACCACCAGCGTTCGGTCATGTTGATGCCCTCTGGTGCAGGTCATGATGCCCAAATGTTGGCACGAGTGTGCCCTACCACGATGATCTTTACGCCATCGGTCCAGGGCATCAGTCATAACCCAGCGGAATTTACAAATACAGAAGACCTAGTAGCCGGAACCAATATTCTGATGGACACGATGTGGGCTCTCGCCCATGCAGATCTTTCACCGCAGACTGGAACGAAATAATGTCTCAACCCTCTCGTGTCGTTGTTGTCGGAGCCGCCCAACTTGGACCAATTCAGAAGGCCGACACCCGCGCCAGCGTTGTTGAACGTTTGATTTCACTCCTGCGCCAGGCCAAAGAGCGTTCGTGTGACCTCGTTGTTTTCCCCGAACTGGCATTGACCACCTTCTTCCCGCGTTGGTTTGTCAACGACATCTCTGAAGCAGATCATTGGTATGAAAAGTCAATGCCAAGCGCCGAGACCCAACCTCTCTTTGATGAGGCCAAGAAACTCGGCATTGGATTTTCAATGGGATATGCAGAGTTGACCGAACCTGACGACCAAGGCGTCGTTCATCGCTTTAACACGCAGATTCTGGTTGAACGCGATGGTTCAGTAGTTGCGAAGTACCACAAGGTGCATATACCTGGCCACGAACATCATGAACCAAATCGCCCGTTTCAACATGCTGAACGTTATTACTTTGAACCGGGTCCAGAGGGTTTCGGTGTTTGGGCTGCCTTCGGTGGATTATTCGGCATGATGATCTGCAATGACCGTCGCTGGCCAGAGTCGTACCGCGAAATGGGTCTTCAAGGGGTCGAGATGATTCTTTGCGGCTACAACACCCCGATTCATTACGTGCCAGACCCGAGCCAAGATATTTTGCAAGGTTTTCACAATTCGCTCGTGATGCAATCAGGTGCCTATCAAAATGGAACCTGGGTTGTTGGTGTCGCCAAAGGTGGAGTTGAAGAAGGAGTTGATTCGCTTGGTCAAACCTGCATTGTTGCACCGAGTGGACAGATCGTGGCCCAGACTTTAACCACAGCCGATGAGTTAATCGTTGCCGCCTGCGATCTGGACTGGTGTGAGCGTTATAAGGGAACACTGTTTAACTTCGATCGTTATCGCCGTCCCGAGGTCTACACGCGTATCACGCAACAGCGCGGGTCGGTGATTTCGACTGCGAACAAGGCCACCCTTGAAGGGAATTCTCATGACTGACACTGCCCACAATCCTCACCGCATCGCACAACGGCGTGTTTCGTTACAAGTAAATGGACAAGAAGTAACAGTGAGCGCAGAACATCCACATTTACTCGCGGCTCTACGAGACGAACTTGATATCACTTCGCCAAAGGACGGTTGTTCTCCATCTGGTCAGTGTGGTTGTTGCACTGTTCTCATTGACGGCAAGGTTGTCGTAAGTTGTCAGCAATCACTAGAGAAAGTGGCGGGTAAATTCGTCGTCACTCTCGAAGGTCTCGGTCAAGAAGAACGTGATTCTTACGCGAATGCATTTGCCGCCTGCGGAGGTTTGCAGTGTGGTTTTTGCATCCCCGGCATCGTGATGCGGGCCAAGGGTCAGATTGACAAAAAGGGTGCAGCGCTGACCAAGTCAGATATGAGTCGTCATCTGGGGGCAAATCTGTGTCGTTGTACTGGTTATGTGAAAGTACTCGACGCGATTGAGGCTGTTGCGCAAGGCAAACAACTTGCACCTCAGCAGCCAACTGGTCTTGGTTCTGGCGGAATGAAATATGAAGCCAAGGAGTTAACTCTTGGCGATCGAGGATACGTGGATGATATTCGCATTCCTGGAATGCTCCACGCCGCTCTCGTTCTGACGCAACACACTCGGGCTGATATCACAGCCATCAATACTGAAGCTGCGCAAAAGGCTTCGGGAGTTGTTGGGGTTTTCACTGCAAGCGATATTCCGGCCGAACTTCGAGTTGGGCTTATCTATAAAGACTGGCCGGTCATGATTCCCGTTGGCGGTCGCACGAGTTTCGGCGGAGACGTATTGGCGATAGTTGTCGCCGACACTCGAATCGCTGCACGAGCCGCCGCATCGCTCGTCGAAGTGCAGTATTCCCCTCTCAAGCCAATTACTGATCCCCTTTTCGCTATCACCAATCAAGAAATCGCTGTTTGGGGAACTGACTCAAACGTGTTGAGTATCAGTAAGTATTCGCGCGGCAATGTGGAGGTTGCTTTGGCGGCAGCGCCTCATGTGGTGCACGAGATCTTTGATACCCAGCGCATTGAACATGCCTTCCTAGAGCCCGAAAGTTCGCTTGCCGTTCCGTCAGTGACTGATGGTGTCCGTTGTCTGCACGTGTACTCAGGCGGTCAAGGTGTGTGGGACGACCGTAATGACATTGCACGTGTTCTCGGAATCGACAATTCACAAATCACTGTTGAGCTAGTCAGCAATGGCGGAGCCTTTGGTGGGAAAGAAGATATGAGTAATCAGGCGCATGCGGCACTTGCAGCCTGGTTACTTAACGCACCAGTGAAGTGCACGCTGTCGCGTGAAGAATCGTTCTTGATGCACGCCAAACGTCACCCCATTCATATGGAATACACCGCAGGATGTGATTCTGATGGTCGCTTAGTTGCGCTGAAGGTGCGTGCACTTGGTGACAGCGGTGCCTATGCAAGTGTGGGTATGAAGGTCCTCGAGCGTATGGCTGGTCATGCCAGCGGACCGTATGCGATGGACAACATCGATGTTGAAGCGATTGCTGCTCGGACCAACAATCCAGTGTGTGGAGCGTTCCGCGGTTTCGGAGCGAACCAAGCACAGTTCGCCATGGAAGGCATCATGGACCGTCTGGCCCAGATCGTTGGTATTTCAGGTTGGGAAATGCGCAAACGAAATGTCATCAAACCAGGCGTTGTGTGGGGTCCGGGTCAAATCATGGATGACGGATGTCTTGGGGCTGAGAAATGCCTCGATGAAATCAAGCCCTTCTACGATGCCGCGATTGCCTCGGACCAAGCTGTTGGGCTTGGCCTAGGTTTGAAGAACTCCGGTCTGGGTAACGGTTTCAAAGAAGTCAGTGGCGCAGTCGTGCATTTCCGTTCTGATGGGATTGTTGAGGTTCGCCATGGTTGGACTGAGATGGGACAAGGTATCAACACTGTTGCATTACAGGTAGCAGTCCACGAACTCGGCCTTGATCCGAACAAGATTCGAGTCATTGTTGATACGACTCGTGAACTTGGCTTTGGTCAAACCACTGGATCACGTGGAACTTTGATGGGCGCCGGTGCAGTGAAGGCTGCTTGCGAAGCCGCTCGTGCTGCCAACTGTGCCGTTGGTGTTGATCACTATGGCGAATACCGCGTTGATTGGACCCAGAAGTTGGGCGAGGTAGAAAACCCCACAATTCATTCAACATTTGGTTACGCAGCACAACTTGTCACGGTTGATCGTGAAACTGGAAAAGTTTCCGAAGTAGTCGCGGCCCATGACGTGGGACGTGCTGTCAATCCAACATTATGCGAGGGTCAAATCGAGGGTTCGGTGCACATGGGTCTTGGTTATGCCCTGTCAGAGAATTTCCCATCCGATCCCGAAACGGGTTTTCCCACCAACACCACGTTGCGTTCGCTCGGAATCATTCGCGCCAAGGACATGCCACCCGTGAAGGTTGTGCTGGTGGAGTCGCCTGAGCCGAACTCACCGTACGGCATCAAGGGTGTTGGCGAGATTGGCTTAGTCCCAACTGCCGGTGCAGTCGCTGCTGCACTCTTTGACTACGACGGTCAATGGCGAACTGTCTTGCCGATGCGTCCAACACATGAAGATGCCGACTGATATGTCAAACACCACGCCTGGTCTTGTTTGTGGTCACCATCACTTGTATTCATCCTTGGCGCGTGGCATGCCCGCTCCTCCGGTTCAACCGAGGAAATTTCTGGAGATTCTGCAACAAATTTGGTGGCGTCTTGACTGCGCTTTAGATCTTGACATGATTTATTGGTCAGCCAAACTAGGTGCCGTCGAAGCATTGATGAACGGTACGACCGGAATCATTGATCACCATGAAAGTCCTAATGCTATTGAAGGCAGCCTTGACGTCATAGCCCAAGCCTGTGCTGAAGTCGGAGTTCGCGTCAATTGCTCATACGGAGTGACGGATCGACATGGCGTTGAAGCAGGACTTCGAGGACTCGAAGAGAATCGCCGGTTTCTCGCAGTGGGTGGTCGCGGAATGGTGGGTGTGCACGCTGCGTTTACTTGTTCAGACGAACTACTCGAAAGCGCTTCTGGCCTTGCAACCGACCTTGGTGTCGGTGTGCACATACATGTGGCCGAAGGAATTGATGACATCACCGCTGGTGCTCGACTCGAAAAACTCTCTCAAGATAATTGGCTGCTCGTTCACTGCGTCCATCTTGATCGAGAATTGAACGGAACGATTGCCCACAATCCCCGAAGCAATATGAACAATGGTGTTGGTTATGCGCACCCGACTAGGCGTTCAAACAAAGTCATTCTCGGTACCGATGGTATTGGTGCTGACATGCTTGAAGAAATGCGCCTTGCTTATGTCGCGTATCGATCCGAAGATGTCACGCTCTCCCCTGACCTTGCTTGGTCTTGGCTAGAGAACTGTTACTCATTTATTCCCGAATGCCAAGGTGACCGTGTGTCTTGGAGTTATGACCACAGCGATAGTCCGTGGCATGTTGCATTCACGCCGGGAATCAGGGCTATCAATGTTCAGACATCAAGCGGTGAGACTTTGCTTCGCGATGGATTACCTACCCGAGTAGATCTCAATGAGGTGCGAAGCAAGGCATCCGAATCTGCGCAACGACTTTTTGCCAAACTGTAAACCAACCAAATCACTTAAAGGCGCGAAATATCATGAGCCAAAACCAACAGAATCAACCCGTTGCTATCTATTTGCAAGACGCGCACCCGATTCGTGAAGGTATGCAATTTGCTCAATACGCAGAAAGCAAGGGCTTTGACGCAGTGTGGCAAGCCGAGAGCCGACTAGTACGAGAAGCAACGGTTCCGATGGCCGCATTTGCGAGCGTTACCGATCGAATCAAAATTGGCAGTGGCGTTGTTGATTGTTGGAGCCGTAATCCCGCTCGTCTTGCAGCGACCTTCTCAACACTTGACGACCTTGCTCCTGGCCGAGTTATTTTGGGTATAGGTGCATGGTGGGATCCGTTGGCACAAAAAGTCGGTATTGATCGTGCCAAGCCACTGCGAGTGATGCGCGAAATTGTGACCACAGTTCGAGCTCTTCTCAATAATGAAACAGTCACGTTTCATGGCGAATACGTTCACTTAGATGGTGTCGAACTTGACTATGTATATCAAAATCGTCGACCGAAAGATGTGCCGATCTATATCGGTGCAACCGGTATGCAAATGATGGAACTCACTGGCGAAATCGCTGATGGCGCAGTGTTGAACTATTTAGTTTCACCCGGCTACAACGATCAGGCTCTCGAGGCTCTGGAGAAAGGTGCGGCAAAATCAGGTCGTTCGTTAAATGACATTGACCGCCCTCAACTGGTCGTGTGCAGCGTTCATGAAGACCGTCAAACAGCCCTTGATATGGCGCGCCTGATGGTGACTCAGTACCTAGGTCAGCAGCCCCACATCATGAAGGCTTCCGGAGTGCCCCAATCGTTACTTGACAAAGTCAGCGAAGTCCTGACTTGGCCAGCCAGTCACGATCAGGTTGTCGCGGCGAGCAAACTTGTTCCGGATGAGATCGTGCAAATGCTGACCGCCAGTGGTACACCCGCAGAAGCTCGATCAAAGGTCAAGCATTACATTGACCACGGATGTACCTGCCCGATTCTGTATCCCCTTGGTGACGTTAAAGCCATGATTGACGCCTTTGCGGGCTGGAATGGATCAGCGAAATAGTTCGATATCGCGCGTCAACTCAATGCGACGTGCCAATGTCGCTACCGCGACCATGACTGGACCAACAACGACCACAACTATTATTAGTGCTGGTACTTGCGGCGACCAAATAGTTCCGAGCAGAACTCCAGTCACCCAAACGGAAATTGCCGTCATATTCCATATCCGCCATTGAACAACGCGAACTGGATGAGCGAATTGCACATTGGTCATCGTGAGAATTGACAGACACGCCACGACAACCATGGTGACTGTTGGCGAACTGTCCAATAACCACAAGGTCGGCACGACCATATTCCACGCTGCTGGAAAGCCATGAAACCAACTGTCAGAATCCTGTTGGTCGGCGCGACTGAACCACAGACTTGAGAACATCAGAAGCGCAGCGATAGCAATCATGCCCGAGCGATCATGATTGACCATTCTGAATTGCCATAAGAAGGCAGCAGGAACGAGGACACAGGTGACGAAATCGATAACAAGGTCAAGCACGTACCCGTCAAACTTGGTCGTTGCTTCATCGGGTAATAGACGACGCGCGAGTGGTCCATCAATTCCGTCTATGAGTTGCGCCACCAAAAGCCAGATAATCGCCATCCGGGCTGAACCATCAAGTACCGCCACCAAAGCGGCCATACCGACAAGAACACCTGTTGCGGTAAACGCGTGAAGCGCTAACGACATGTCTCGAGGTGATGAATCCTGGGACCGGCTTTTAACAGGGAATTTGTCAAACACAACGTCCTGACCTTATGTCCCTTTAGCCTCCAGACGGTGACAACGAGGCAGATTTCACTTGAACGAGCCTGGTTTATTGCTGTGATGGGCTGGAGCGTCATCAGAATCATCTTTGCTGACGTCTTTTTCGCTAAAAATGGCGTCAATATTTGGATTTTCGCCACAGTTGAGTTCATTTCCTGCCCGATATTTGCTCGATCAACCGCAAAGATGATTGAGGCCTTGACCCGACATCGTTTGAAAGACTCGGTGGTCTGGGGGTTGGTCACGCTCGTGACCTTCGGAGCGCCCGATATCTACCTACTCACGACGGGCAAAAACCTACCTTGGACGGCCTATTTCGTAGTGATCGGGATCATGCTGATTGCAGGGTCGATTTCGATCGTCAAAATGCGCGGCAAAACTCGTATTCTGCAGCGAACTATTACTTGAGATCTCACTCTCCTACTTTGACAAAATGTAAACTTACCGAGTGCCTGTACTCATCCCTCGCAGCGTTGACGAACTTGTGGAAGTCTTCCAAAATCACCCCTCGGCGAAATTGCTTGCTGGTGGAACGGATTTCATGGTTGAGGTCAATCTGCATGGTCGCAAACCTGAGACCATGATCAGTTTGCGTCATGTCAAAGAGTTGTCCGAATGGTCAGTCCGTACGTCTCAGGCGCGAATCACTATTGGCGCAGGGGTCCCCTATGCAGAAATGGAAGTCGGCGAAATTGCTCGCCTCGTTCCTGCGCTTGCTCAAGCGGCTAGAACCGTTGGTTCTCCGCAAATTCGTGCCGCCGGAACTCTTGGCGGAAACCTAGGTACTTGTTCGCCTGCTGGAGATTCACTTCCCGTTCTGGCTGCGCTGAATGCAACAATTCATGTCATCGGTCCCGAGGGGAGTCGCGATATCGACTTCGTCGACTTCATGGTTGGTGTGAAGAAGAACTGCCTGGAGCCTTCTGAGTTTGTGCATTCGGTGTCAATGCCGATTGTTGACGGGTGGCAGGGTTATGCAAAAGTCGGAACGCGCAACGCGATGGTCATCTCAACCGCATCGGCCTGCCTCGTTCGAGATAATGATGAAGGCTTCGTTTCAATCGCTTTGGGATCCGTAGGTCCAACAGTCATCCGTGCTCACAATGCCGAAGCATGGTTAATGAAAACCACTTCTTTACGGACTGGTGCTCAATTAGAAGCATCAGTTGCCCAGGAGTTCGGTCGTCGCGTCTCACTAGAATCGCGACCAATTGACGATCATCGATCAACTGCCGAATATCGCCGACATGCAATTGGCGTCCTGGCACAACGTCTATTAACGAGGTCTTTCTCATGAGTATCAATATCCCTGTTTCGGGCCCATCGCAATCAAATGAGATCTACTCTTTGCGAGTAAACGGTCAGGTTCACGAAGTGAAAGATGCTTGGATCGGCGAAAGTCTGCTCTACGTGTTGCGCGAACGTCTCGGTCTCCCAGGTGCAAAGGGCGCCTGCGAACAAGGCGAGTGTGGAAGTTGCACAGTGATCGTTGACAAGCAGGCTGTCTGTTCGTGTTTGGTCATGGCGGCTACAGCAGTTGACACCGAAATCTTGACGGTTGAGGGATTGGGACCTGATGGATCACTCACCGATGTTCAGTCAGCGTTCCTCGCTGAAGGCGGAGTTCAGTGTGGCTTTTGTACTCCAGGTTTCATTGTCGCAGTGCATCATCTTCTGGAAAACAATCCGAATCCTTCCGATGACGAGATTCGTGAATCCCTGTCTGGAAATATCTGTCGCTGCACTGGTTATGGACGAATTTTAGAAGCAGTGCGTACCGTTGCCGATCAACGAAGGATTACCTCGTGACATCAACAATTTCTACAACTGACCAACGTCACGGAACCCTCGGCACAAGCGCTAGTCGACCTGATGGCGTCGCAAAAGTTCAAGGAGGGTTCGCATTCTCCAGCGACATGTGGGCCGACAATATGTTGTGGGGTGCCACCTTCCGTAGTCCTCATCCATACGCCCGTGTTTTGTCAATTGATGTGTCTGGCGCTTACGCAATTGATGGTGTCGCCACGGTCGTGACTGCGGCCGATGTTCCCGGGAAGTTGACGTACGGACTGATCGTTCAAGATCAACCAGTCTTCGCTGCGATTGGCGACACCGTGCGCTACAGCGGAGAACCAATTGCTGCTGTCGCAGCTGATCATCCAGAAACCTGCCAGCGAGCCTTAGCTGCGATCAAAGTGACATATGAAGTACTAACTCCAGTGACAGATCCTGAAGAATGCATCTCTGGTACTGCTGCCCTGATTCATCCAGATGGCAATATTTTCCGCCATCAGAGGATCATCAGTGGTGACACTTCAGTCGAGGGTGTGATCCAGGTCGAAGGCGAATACGAGATCGGGATGCAAGATCAAGCATTCCTCGGTCTTGAATCTGCGTTAGCAATTCCCGATTCGGGTGGTCAAGGCTTAGAGATGTATGTCGCCACTCAGTGGTTGCACGAAGATCGAAAGCAGATTGCTGATTGCTTGAACATTCCCGAAGAGAATATTCGGTTGGTCTTGGGTGGAGTTGGTGGAGCATTCGGTGCTCGAGAAGACATCAGTTTGCAAGTTCACACAGCATTGCTCGCTATGAAGGCTGGTCGTCCCGTCCGAATCTCATATGGACGTGAAGAAAGTTTCTACGGTCATGTGCATCGCCATCCAGCGAAGATCTGGATGAAGCATCACGCCGACGCAAACGGCAAGATCGTCAAGATCGAATCGCGCATGGTGTTTGATGGCGGTGCGTATTGCAGCACATCTCCAGCAGTACTCATCAACGGAATCACTCATACACAAGGTCCGTACAAATGTGAGAACGCAATCGTTGATGGTTGGGCCGTTCGAACAAATAATCCACCGTGTGGAGCAATGCGTGGATTCGGAGTCGTGCAAGCATGTTTTGCTCACGAGAGCCAAATGGAGAAGCTTGCGACAGTAGTTGGAGTCTCCCCCGTTGAGATTCGACTTCTGAATGCCATGGAAACTGGCGACCGAATGATTACTGGTCAAATCATGGACAGCGTCGCTCCGGTTGCCCAGTGCATCCGAGAGACCGCCGCAATCCCAATGCCAGCCCCACTTGAAAATTCTGCTGACCTTCGCACGATTCCTGGTGGAACTGGCTTAACTGCGCAACCTTCAAATATCCGCCGTGGAGTTGGCTGGGGTGTAAGCATCAAAAACCTGATGTATAGCGAAGGATTTGATGATTTTTCTACTGCTCGTTGTCGAATCAGTAACGGTGTGGTCACTATCAAATTCGCGACATCTGAAGTTGGTCAGGGCTTCACGATGCTCGCTCAACAAATTGCGCGCACTGTGTTGGGCGTTGATGAGGTCATTCTTGACACAATTGACACGCAAGTAGGTTCGGCCGGATCAACTTCGGCGAGCCGTCAAACGTGGATGAGCGGTGGCGCGGTGCAAGCGGCGTGCCGTGCAGCCCTTGAAAAGCTTTTTGACCATGTTGCCAACCGTTTTGAGATGAATCGATCGGAACTTCAAATAGAAGACACTGACATCGTTGACCGACTGACTCATCGCCGTATCACCATCGCTGAGGCGATTCAAGATGTCGATATCGATTGCACGGAGGAATACCATCATCCTCCCACCGAAGATCTTAATGAAAATGGTCAGGGCAATTGCCATGTTGCTTACGCTTTTGTTGCGCATCGAGCAGTTGTCGACGTTGATCCTGAGCTTGGTCTGATCAAAGTGGTACAGATCGCCACAGCACAAGATGTCGGTCGGGTGTTGAACCCACTAGCTGCCATGGGTCAGATTGAAGGCGGAATCGCTCAAGGTCTCGGTTTAGCAGTGATGGAAGAAATCATTGTCAAAGATGGCAAGGTTCGCAATCCAAGCTTTACTGATTATTTGCTTCCAACTTTCCTTGATGCTCCAACCGTTGAAATGGTTTTCATCGAAGAGCTTGAGCCGAAATCGCCTCTCGGCGCCAAAGGTATTGGCGAACCGCCTTGTATTTCGGTGACTCCGGCTATTGCCAATGCCATTCGTCAAGCTGTTGGTCGTGATCTACCGCGAGTTCCGATTCGACCGTACGATATTTGTCTATAACTAGATCAGCCCTGCAGCCCTAAGCGTTCGAGAACGTCGTCGGGGGCATTTATTTCCAGCAACGCTTCTTTAAGTTTGCGCTCAAGACTTTTCTCAATTTGTGTTTGCTCTGTGCCATGAACAGCCGCAAGATTGTTGAGCTCTCCTGGATCACCTTTGCGTTCAAAGAGGAGGTTCTCATTCTTGAGTCCTCCGTATGCCCAAAACGGAAGAAAGTCGCCCTGCATAAATGGTTGCCGAATCACTGGTACTGAACTTCCAGGCATAGCGTCTAAGTAGGCACGCTGGTCAGGTCGCGGCAAGCGGATGTCAGGCCGTGAATGAACTGGCATCGTGCTCCAACGGTTTGACCACATCGACAATGGAAAACCGTCGCCCACTGATCCGCGTGTGTAAGTGTGATCCTTGGTTATCAATTGCACTTCTCGTCCCCAATAGCCAGACAAACAGTGATCGCGAACGGTGGACGCTTTCTGTTTAATCAGAGACACTAGTGAGTGACCATGTGTGTGATGTTCAACTGAAATTCCGTACACGTCACACAGAGTCGCATGAATGTCAACCGTGGTCGTCAGTGCATCTTCTCGTCGCGGTACAACATCGGGCCAACGAATCATCATCGGAATATGACCCAATGTGTTGTGGATCGGAAAACCGGGCTTTCCCCAAACGTCAAATTCGCCAAGATAATGACCGTGATCGGTGCAAATAATGACCGCTGTTTCATTAGCGTCAGGCGAGGCATCAATTGCATCAAGCAACTTGCCAAACCAATGATCAATCATGGAAAGTTTCGCGCCGTACGCGGATCGTAAAGATCGCCCTTCAGCTTCTGTGATTAACCCGTTCTTCAAACCATCAATCACATACGGAGGCCAAATCATCCATGGATCTTCTGCTTGGGGATCATTCGCTTGAGCGCGATACATCGAAGCCCAAGGTTCGGGTGTATCAAAAGGTTCATGCGGA